>ERZ1090878.346-NODE-346-length-26126-cov-7.772007_pt1 | contig 26126 bp, 31 predicted proteins | sample MGYA00478473_ERZ1090878 | MGnify/ENA primary metagenome ERZ1090878 (study PRJEB33644, sample SAMEA5815720) | chicken gut metagenome | biome: Chicken; feature: Gastrointestinal Tract; material: Caecum | place: Ireland | collected 2019-01-01 | study: A study of the... | reverse complement strand
GTTATAATGTTTACAGGAGCTACGGATATGAAAGATAATAAAAAATACGAGCAGGTCTATAACTTCATCAAAGATTACATAACCGAGAACGGATATTCGCCCACGGTGCGCGAGATCTGTGCAAATTGCGGCATAAAATCCACGGCGACGGCCTATCAGTACATGAACAAGCTCAGCGAGCGCGGACTGATAAAAAAGGCGGGCAACAAAAAGCGCGCCGTCTCGCTCGGCAAGTCCGAGGAAAAGACGGTCACCGTGCCGCTCGTCGGAACGGTCGCCGCAGGCCAGCCCATATTTGCTGATGAAAACTATGAAGGCTTCTATGCCCTGCCCGCCGACTTCTTCGGGGGCGACGATATGTTCATGCTCACCGTCAAGGGCGACTCCATGATTAAGATAGGCATGCTCGACGGCGACAAAATAGTCGTAAAAAAACAGAACACTGCCGACAACGGCGACATTGTGGTAGCGCTCGTCGACGACAGCGCCACCGTAAAGCGCTTTTACAGGCGCGACGGCAAGTTCATACTTCACCCCGAAAACGACAGCATGAGCGACTTCGTGTTCGACGACGTATCCGTGCTCGGAAAGGTCGTAGGCCTGATGCGCAATATATAAAACATTGAAAAGATAAAAGGCCGGTCTGAAGCCGGTCTTTTTCTTTTATGATATATCTTCCGCCGTCACAGCGATTTGAGATATGCGACTTCCGCAGGGGTGAGCTTTCTGAACGAGCCGCGGTCGAGTCCGCGCAGTGTAAGTTCGCCCACCTTGGTGCGTTTGAGCAGGCTAACCTCTCTGCCTATCGCGGCAAACATCTTGCGTATCTCCCTGTTCTTACCCTCGCGCAGCACAAGTTCAACCTTTGTGTAATCCCTGTTGGTCTCAACGATGTGAGCCCTGCACTTTTTTGTGACGTAGCCGCCCTCGATCTCTATCCCGCTGCGTATGGGGTTTAAGTCTGCCTCCGTAAGCCTGCCCTCCACCTTTACGAGGTAGGTCTTGGGCACTTCGTTCGAAGGGTGTGTAAGATGCTGGGCAAGCTCGCCGTCGGTAGTGAGAATAAGCAGACCCTCGCTGTCGTAGTCCAGCCTGCCAACGGGGTACACCCTGCCCACGCCGCTGCCGAGTATGTCCATAACAGTCTTTCTGCCCTTGTCGTCGGAGACGGTGCAAAGATATCCCTTTGGCTTGTGTAGCAGATAATATTCGTTCTTCTTTATGGCAACGGGCCTGCCGGCAACCTCTATCCTGTCGCCCTCGCCCACGTCCATCCCGGGCTCGGCGGGCCTGCCGTTTACGCGCACCTTTCCGTCCGCGATGAGACCGTCGCACGCCCTTCTGCTTGCGATGCCGCACTGTGCAAGAAATTTGTTTATCCTCATAGTAAAGCCTTAAAAAATGTTCTTTAGACTATACTATATAAATTTTCCGCAAAAATCAAGTCATTTTCCGCAAAAATATTCAACCTGCCGCAAATGCCGTCTTCACCGCTGCCCGGAACGCACTCAAACCTTAACTGCGCGCTCCGTTTTACCACAAGTTCCCGTGCCGTTTTTAGCGAGCACGCCCTACCGCCGCAGATAAACACCTTGTCGGGTGTGAGCCGCTCCAAAGCATAATTTTCAAATGCCCTGTCGAGCATGTCGGCGCTGTCGGAGTACATGTCGCGGTGATTGAGCACCACGCACACTACCTCCATGCCGTCGCGCTTTGCCGACGACACGAGGCATCTGCCTGCGTTTACCGTGTAGCCCGTCTTTACGCCTGTTGCCCCTTCGTAGCTGTAAAGCAGCTTGTTCTTGTTGCTGTAAGTCCTGAACCTTCCCTTCCAGCTGCGCGTTCCGACCACCTTGCGGAACAGCTCGTTTTTCATCGCGGCGCAGGCTATGCGGCACAGATCGCGCGCGGTAGTATAGTGTCCCGCGTCGGGCAGTCCGCTGGGATTGCAGAAATTGGTATTATCCGCGCCGAGCTGCTTTGCACGCGCATTCATCCCCGCAACAAACTTTTCCACGCTGCCGCTGTGTATTATGGCAAGCGCAGTCGCGGCGTCATTGCCCGAGCGCAGCATCAAGCCGTAAAGAAGGTCGCGTACGTCTATCTCTTCGCCCTTTTTAAGGTAGATGCTCGAACCTTCGACTCCTGCCGCCTCGCCGGGAACGCACACCACCTCGTCTGGGTCGCAGTCCTCGCATACCAGCAGCGCCGTCATTATCTTCGTTGTGCTGGCCATGGGCAGCTCTGCGTCAGCGTTGTCCTCTTCGATTACAGCGCCCGTCGTAAGTTCCATCGCAATGCAGGCGCTTCCGCCTTCGGCCATTGCAACGGGCGCTCCCGCCGCAGAAATAACGACCAGCGCGCACAGCGCCGCGGCAACGGCGACGATCCTGTGCTTATACATTTTCCTGTATGGTATGCACGAGATCGCCCGTCTTTTCTATGATGGTATCGATCGCGCTCTCCTCCATTTTAAGGAGGCGGCACCCCTTGCCGTCGTCGACAAGAAAGCCGCGCGGCTTCACGGTGATCACCGTGCCGTTGCCGCCCGCCACTTTGAATCCCTCTGTTATCTTAAAAGTTCTTATATCCCCGTATTCGCCGCCGCCGTTGAGATTTACCACCGTCACCGACGAGAGCGGTATCACCTGCGAGCCGCTCACCGTGATTATAGGTTCACCTATCACGGTGTTGGCATCCGCCACCTTTTCAAGCGCCTTCGGAGGGCGGTCGAAATCGTTCTCTCTGCCCTTTTTAATCTTCATTGCTGTTCCCCCTTAAAATGCAGATCAGTATTTTTACGGCGGCCACTATATTGAACACGCAGACTGCCTTTCCGCACCATATCACTCCGTCGTGGCAGTCATTCAGCACGGTATAATTTTTAAGTTTGCATGCGCTGCCCGAAAGCTCTATATATTTATACAGCGGCAGCACGATCATGCGCTGAAAGAGTGCAAGATATGCCCCGTATCCGCTCTGCATCCCGATGTCGCAGAGCTGCACAAGTTTGAACAGGCAAAGGTTGTCGAGCACCTCTTTGCCTGCACGCAGCGCCTCTGCGGGGTCCAATTCAAACTCCCTGCCGTTCATCTGCATCCTACCGTCGTCGGCAGTGCTCAGTTGCAGCGGTCTGAATATCCGCCAGAGGTATACCGAAGCCGAAACATACCTTCTGCCGCCGTCCGCATACAGGTAAACGCTGGTATAGACGGGCACAAGACTGAGCATGAACAGCGCGCTTACGCCATAGACAACAAGATTCTGCACATGAATATTATCCGTAACAAAAAAATTATTATACAAAAAAGCGGAGCCTTGCGGCTCCGCGGTTCAATTATCTTCAGGCCCGGATTGATCTTTTATCTTTATCACGTCATCGTCTTCGCCGAGGAAATCGGGAAGTTCGTAGCCGTCCTCCACGACGGGACCGTTCTCCTGCTTCTGCGCAGGCTGCCGCTCGGCGTCGGCCTCGGGATCGTATTCGTCCTTCTTGTACAGGTAGTTCGAATCGTCCTCGTCTTCGGCAAAGGCCATGCTGTTCAGTTCGGCTATCTGCGCCATCAGCTCGTCGTAGTCGGGCAACTCGTCGATGGAATTGAGTTTGAAACGTTTAAGGAAATTATCGGTCGTGGCGTAAAGGATAGGCTTACCTATGGTATCCTTTCTGCCGCAGGGCTCGATCATGCCGAGGTCGAGGAGAGTATGTATCGCATAGTCGCAGCTGACCTGCCTTATATCCTCGAGTTCCGAGCGGGTTATCGGCTGCTTGTATGCGATTATGGCCGCACATTCGAGTATGGTGCGCGTGAACTCTTTCTCTTTGATGGGAGTGATCACATCCTGCACCTGTTCTTTGTATTTGGGGTTGGTGGCAAACTGAAGTTTGCCGTTAAAGGCAAGTATGTTTATGCCGCATTCGCCGGCGTAGCGCTCTTTGAGCTCGTCCACGCAGGCGTTTACCTCTTTTAGCGAGCATCCCAGTTTTTCCACTATGTACTTTACGGGCACAGGCTCGCCCGAGGCAAAGACAATGGCCTCAATTATATTCGTCAAAGGTTTCACTTGAATCTTCCTTCATATCCCACTCGGGATTCAATGCAATATCTATCTCTCCGAACACGTCGGGCTGCTCAACCATTATGTACTGGTGTTTGAGCATCTCGAGCATCGCCTGAAAGGTAGTGATGACTTCACTGCGCGAATAGGTAGTGAACAGTTCGCTGAATTTTGCTCTGCCGCGCTCGACAAGGGTATCTTTTATGAACGTGACCTTCTCCTCCACGGTGAAGGTATCCATAGGGATCTCGCGGATATTCGTCTTTTCGCGGGCAAGGCTCTCATTTCTGAGCATCAGCTTGGCGAACGCTTCGAGCAGCTTGCCCACAGTGAAATCTTTATAGACTATCTTCACTTTGCTGAATGCGCTGTCGGGTTCCTTATAGTAAAAGCCGACGGTTTCAAGCTCTTTAAGCTTGGGAGTTTCCTCCTTTATCAGCTCGTACTCCCTCTGCTTGAGCTGCTCTATAAACGCCTGCTGTTCTGCATAAAGATCGTCGTTCGTGTCGTCAGGCATGTCCACCGGCGGCAGCATGCTCTTCGATTTTATGTAGATTATCTGCGCCGCTATCTGAAGATACTCGCTCTCCTTATCCACATCGCGCGAGGGCTGAGTCTTCATGAACTCTATGTAATCAAGGAACTGTTCCGTGACTTTGGAGACGAAAACGTCCTCGATATTGATCTTTGCAATATTTATAAGGTGCAGCAACAGGTCGAGCGGCCCTTCGAAGTCGTCAAGCACCGTATTATAATCGACATCCGATTCAAAATTGGGATAGTCGGAGGCGCGCACCTTGTTCTCTTCATCTTCGGGGGATTCTGTTAAATTTTGCTGCTCGTCGTTCATATTATCAACCCCCAAAGCGCCTGAATAGGCCAGCCTATTATATCCACGGCAAACGTCATGACGTAGCCGAGCACGTCAAAGGAATAAAATATCGGATAAAACCTGCCGACCACGCCGCAGACGAAACTTTCGAATATCAGCACGAGCAGTATTGTCTGCCCGTATTTGCCGAGAAACTGCCGCACCTTGTTCCATGGCCTGGTGAGCGATTCCACCACCCTGAACCCGTCAAGCGGAAAGAGCGGAAGCAGGTTGAACACCGCCACGCTCAGATTATAGCTGAATACAAGCCTGAGGAACGTAGTGAGGAAGTAACCGCCCGCCGTACCCGTCCCTACATACATGTACGACAACGCATACAGCGGATAAAAGATGAAAGCTATGATATAGTTTGTCACCACGCCGGCGATCGCGGTGGTGAACAGTCCCACCTTATAATTTTTGAAGTTTGCCGAATTGATCGGCACGGGCCGCGCCCAGCCGAAGCCCACCAGCGCGCACATTACAAACCCAAGCGGGTCGAAGTGCCTGAGCGGATTGAGCGACAACCTGCCGTTGAGCTTGGGCGTAGGGTCGCCGTTGGCCACGGCTACCGCGGCATGCGCAAATTCATGCGGTACAAGCACAAACAGCATGGCAAGCACCGCCGCGCAGTAAAACAGCAAAGTATTCATTTATTTCAGACGATCCGGCAGAACATCGTTGCGGACAAGATCCTCATACGTCTGCGGTTTTATTATGTACTCCGCCCTGCCGTCTTTAACGAGCACTGCGGGCGGTATGAAGTTGCGGTTATAATTGCTCGCCATCGAATAGTTGTATGCGCCCGTAGAGAGTACTGCGACTATATCGCCGCGCCTTGCCTCGGGAAGCGCGCAGTCGACGGCTATGATGTCGCCGCTTTCACAACATTTGCCGGCGATCGTCACCCTTTCGGTACACTTTTCATTTGCACGATTAGCAAGCAGAACTGTATATTTGGACTGATAGAGCGCGTATCTCGGGTTATCGAACATCCCGCCGTCTATCGCAACATACTTCTTTACGCCGGGAATATCTTTTATGGCACCGGCGGTGTACAGCGTGACGCCCGCTTCGCCCACTATCGACCTGCCCGGCTCTATCACGAGGAAGGGCCGCGCAAGTCCGAGCGCATCCGCCTTTTCTTTTACTGCGGCTATGAGCGCTTCAAGATAGCCCGCATAGCCCTTTACGTCGAGTTTTGCATCCTCGTCGGTGTACCAGATGCCGAATCCGCCGCCGATATTCAGAGTATCGGCCTCGAATCCTGTGTCCGCCTTTATCTCTGCGATGAAGTCCATGGCCTTGTCTGCCGCAAGCACGAAGGACTGTTTTTCGAATATCTGCGAACCGATATGGCAGTGATAGCCTTTAAGGTTGAGATGTGGCTTCGCCAGCACGTATTTTGTGATTTTTTCCGCCGTGCCGTCCGAAACGGAAAAGCCGAATTTGCTGTCGGTGCGGGCAGTCTGCACAAAGGCGTGGGTATGCGCCTCGACGCCCGGATTGATCCTTATCAGCACATCCTGCTTCCTTCCCGCTGCGGCACACAGCTCCTCCAGCATATCGGCCTCGTCGTAGGCGTCGAGAACGATGTTGCCGACACCCGAATTTACTGCAAACTCCAGCTCGCGGGGGAGTTTGTTGTTGCCGTGCATGTATATCTTATCCGCAGGAAAGCCTGCTTTTAGCGCGGTATACAGCTCTCCGCCCGAAACGACGTCTACCCCTATTCCCTCCTGCGCGGCTATGCGGTAGACCGCAAGGCAGGAAAAGGCCTTCGAAGCATACAGCACAAGCCCGTTGCCGCCGTATGATTTTGCGACCGTGTCGCGGTAGACGGACATCATGTCGCGTATATACGGCTCGTCGAAAACATACAGAGGCGTCCCGAAACGCGCCGCCAGTTCTACCGAGTCGCAGCCTCCGATTTCGAGATGCCCCTTTTCGTTTATCTTCAATGTCTGTCTTTCGTTCATCTGCACTCCGCCAACCAATGTAAATATCATAAATATTTTACCAAAGTAAGGCGAAATAGTCAAATAAAAGTTCTGTTATAATTGTGTGTAAGGCTTATAAACTCCAGCCGCCCGCGACCTGCTTCAATCTGTCGGCATATGTGGATTTGGCCACATCCTCTGCAGATACGGCGGGCACCTTTTTATAGAGCACTCCGTCCTTATAGACTTCTATGCACCCGACTTCGTCGCCCCGCCGCACAGGCGCCTTTACCTTGTAATCGAAGACCCTGAAAGTCACATTGTTTTCTTTGTTTTTTGCGGTAAACAGATAGCAGTTTGCGCCGGGAAGCACGCTGAATGTCGCCTTCCTGCCGCCGCGCAGTTCAAAATCGTCGTTAAGAGTTACAGTGCTGTCGAGGATCACCTGATTTTCGTAGTTGGCGAACCCGTAGTCGAACAATGCCGCAGCGCTTGAAAATCTGTGCTCGCTCGTATCTCCGCCGAGCACGGCCGCCACAAACCGCAGGTTGCCGCGCTTTGCAGTGCCTGCAAGGCAATAGCCTGCCTCGCCAGTAAAGCCCGTCTTACCGCCGTCGCAGCCGTTATAGCGGCGCAGCAATTTGTTGGTGTTGGTCATCACCGTCACTCTGCCGTCCGTGTGTTCAAAATTCTCCAGCCACACCTTGCTGAATCCGAAATACACTTCATGATGCAACAGGTTGGCAAACATCGCCGCGACGTCCGCAGCACAGGAATACTGGGTGTCTTCGGGCAGCCCCGTGCAGTTGGCGAACAATGTGTCGTCAAGACCGAGCTGTTCCGCCTTTTTGTTCATTTCCGCAACGAACTGCTCCTCGCTGCCGCACACATATTCGGCTACGGCAACGCAGCTGTCGTTTGCTGAACACACAACTATGCTTTTGATAAGTTCGCGCAGCGGATATCTGCCGCCGCTGTGCAGAAATATCTGTGAACCGCCCATCCCCGAGGCGTTCTCGCTTACGTCCACCTCGTCGTCGAGAGATATCTTGCCATCTTCCACGGCATCGAGGCAGAGAGTGAGCGTCATGACCTTGCATACACTGGCAATTGGCATGCGGGCATGCTCGTTCAGCGAATATACGCACTCGCCCGAATCGGCATCGATGAGGCAGGCCGACCTGCATCCGGTCACCGGGCCGGCTTTCCGCCCGCTTTCGAACCCGGTAAAAGTAAAGCCCGAGACTGCCGCGCATACGAGGGCAAGCGGCAATATCCTGCGTAAATTATGTTGTTTCATGCTAAAAGTATGGCACGTTGCAAATTATTTATGCACAAACGGAACGCTACACCATGGCTATGACCGCCCTGAACAGCACGTTCAGAAGCAACCACTCGGCAATTGCGCCCAAAAGCGCGAACAGAGCGGGCAGAAAGGGAGCAAATTTACGGTTGAAGAACCGGACTGTCTCTATGAGGACTACGTTGAGCGCAAGGCATACGAGCGCCGACGGTATATAGACGACAAATGCGGCAACTATCCCGCCGAACGTAGTCACGGAGATGATCAGCACCGCATAGACCGATCCCATCATGCAACGCAGAAATATCACAGGCAACACAAGCAGGCGCCAGCGCGTGCAATACGCAATGATGAAATACAGATACCCGTAAACAAGCCCGAATACCAATCGCGGCAAAAACAGTGAAATGCTGCGGAAATTATATACAAAGTAGACGTATTCATCGGCATAATTCAACATGTACGGATTTGTTTGTATAGTTTTACATAGTACTATGCCTGTAATAATAGCCACAATAGCAGTAATGATATAGGCGATAAGGCAACGCTTATCAAACCGCATGCACTTTTTAAGCGAATTAAAGGCGGAAGCTCTCATACCAGAATTATATGAGAACCCCGCCGCATTTAAGAACAGATTTTGTCAGTATGTGTCGAGCATGTTATCTATGGAAATGCCGTAGCCGCGCGTAGGATCGTTGATGAATACATGAGTCACGGCGCCCACAAGTTTTCCGTTCTGAACGATGGGACTTCCGCTCATCCCCTGCACTATGCCGCCTGTAACGGCTATCAAATCCGGATCGTTCACCTTTATGACGTAATTCTTGTTTTCGCGGTTATATTTATCAACCTTTACTATGGAAATGTCGTAACATTCAGTGTGGTTCGCACCGACCGTGGAATATATGACCGCCTTGCCCGGAGTAACTTCGGAAATGCTGCCCTTTTCTATCGGTGTAAGCCCGCTCAGATCGCAATTTTCGCTCAGAGAACCGAATACTCCGCTCCCTGCATTGATCGCTATACTTCCTATCTCTCTGCTGTTTTCAAACGCGCCTTTCAGCTCGCCGGGCGTTCCGCGCACTCCGCGTTTTACATCGTATATGACGCACTTATACAGCGTGCCGCCGTTTATCCTGGTTATATTGCCCTCGGCGTCCGTAACCGGGTGTCCGAGCGAACCGAACTTCCCTGCCGCTCTGTCGATGTAAGTTACCGTTCCCACGCCGCTCAAACTGTCGCGAACCAGCACCCCCGCCCTCGTCTTGCCGCTCGTCATGTCCCTTACGGGAATAAGATCGAGCGTCATCTCTTCTTCGCCGCGCAATACGCGTATCTCGGCGCGTTTCAGTCCGCTGAGCATCTCGGTAACGTCCTCGCTGCTCGTCACCTCTTTGCCGTTTATGCCTACGATTATGTCGCCGGTGCGCATGCCTGCATCCTTTGCAGGAGATTTGAGCCCGCTCTCCGTCATGACTTCAAAGATACCCACCACTTCGACTGTGGCAGTATCGAGCATGAACCCTGCGGGAAATCCGCCGAGATACAGATCATATTCCTTTGCGGAAGCGCTGCCGGACAGCGCGCACACGCCGCACGCCGCGACGGCTATGGTTGCAAACAGTTTACCGAAAGTCTTTCTTATGCCCAACATATAAATATTTTGCGCCGCATTCGGTTTTCTATGCATGAAAAAAGGGCGCCTGCCGGCGCCCGGATTTTACCTCTTGTATTGAGCTATCAGCTCCGCGGCATGTTTGCGCGCCGCTTCCGTATTGCCGCCGCCCGTAAGCCTGACTATTTCATCCGCCTTTCCCGCATCGTCGAGCGGAAGCACGGACGTCACTGTGGATCCGCCGCGCTCGCTCTTCGAGATAAGAAAATTCTTATCGCCCGCAGCGCATATCTGCGGCAGGTGCGAAACGGCGATCACCTGCGTATTTACGGCTATGTCGACGAACTTGCGCGCCACACTGTGCGCGGTAACGCCGCTTATGCCGGTGTCGATCTCGTCGAAAACATAGGTCGAAATACCGTTCAGGTCTTTGAGGCATGCCTTTATGGACAGCATGAAACGGCTTAGCTCGCCGCCGCTTATCACCTTGTTGAGCGGTTTGAGCGGCTCGCCAGCGTTGGCGGAGAACATGAATTTTATCCTGTCGGAGCCGCTTGAGCTGTTGAGGTCGGCAGACTGCCTGTCGTAAGCTTCAAATAATACGTCGAACCGTGCACCCGCCATGTTCAGGCTCTTCAGTTCACCCACCACGTCGCCGCAGAACTTTGCAGCCGCAGTTTTCCTTGCGGCGGTGAGCTCTTCGCATGCCGCAAAGATCGCATCGTCAAGCTCCTGTATGCGCGTGTTGAGCTTCTCTGCCAGCTCCTCGCCGTCGCACAGCATTTCGTATTCTTCGCCCGCCTTTGCCCGGAATGCAAGTATGCCCTCTATATCGGCTCCGTACTTCTTTTTAAGCGTGCGGATGAGGTCGAGTCTGTCCTCTACCCGCTTTGCCTCCTCGCCGTCAAATTCCAGCCCGTCGGCCATATCCGAAAGTGTATCGGCTATATCGCGCAGCTCCGCTTCGACGGAATCGAGCCTGTCCGCAACGGCGGAGTAGTCGTCGCCGAATTCGGCCACGCCCGCCATCATGCGCCTGGCAAGCGAAACGCCGTCTGCGCAACCGCCGTCGGAATCGAGCGCATTCAGAGCACCGCCTATCGAAGAAGCTATCTTTTCGGTATTTTCTATTATGCGGCGCTTTGCCGTCAGTTCTTCCTCTTCACCGGGGACAAGTCCGGCGGCATCTATCTCCTTTATCTGGTAAGAGAGCAGATCGAGGCGGGAGGCACGCTCATAGCCGTTACCGCCCAGCTTCTGCAGCTTTGCCCTGCATTCCCTCTTTTCCGATATAAGCACGGCAAGCCTGTCTTTAAGCCGCGCGGCTTCCGGGCAGCGCCCGTCGATAACGCCCAGCTGATTGGCCTCGCTGAGCAACGCAAAGTGTTCGCTCTGGCCGTAGACGTCGACAAGATGGCGGGTAACGCCCCTGAGCATTCCCGCGTTTACGGCATTGCCGTTTATCTTGATGGCCCCCTTGCCCTCGGCGTTATACCTGCGGGTGATCACGATCTCTCCGCCGCACTCTATGTCAAGCTCCTCAAGCGCCTTTACCGCCGCGCTCTCCGCAGGCACGCAAAATTCGCCGCGGACAAACGCCTCGTCGGCGCCGTAGCGGATCATATTCTTGTCCGCCTTTCCTCCGAGTACAAAATTGAGCGAGTCGAGGATGACCGACTTGCCCGAACCCGTTTCACCCGAAAGTATGTTCAGGCCGGGGCAGAACTCTATATCCGCACTTTCGATGAGCGCTACGTTTTTTATAGCCAATCTTTCAAGCATACAGCTTACAGAAGATATTCCCTCAGTTTATCCGCCACGGCGGGGGTATTTTCATTGCTGTCGACGATCACCACAACGGTATCGTCGCCGGCGACGCAGCCGATGATCTGCCCTATCTGCAGCGAATCCACAAACGATCCGCCGCCCTGTCCGTTGCCGCGCAGCGTCTTTATGACGATGATGTTGTTTGCATAATTTATGCTGAGCACGCTCTCCCTGAACAGATTGAGCATGCGCGGACTGAGCTCTTCCTGTGCGCCGTCCAGCCCTACATACTTATACTTTTTGGTTGAACCCGCAACTTTGTAGAGTCTGAGCTCTTTTATGTCGCGCGAGACCGTCGCCTGCGTAACGTTGAAGTTGAGCTTGTTCAGCTCGGCGCACAGCTCCTCCTGCGTTTCGATCTCCTGCCTGCCTATTATTTCGAGAATTTTAGCCTGTCTTGCGTTTCTGTACACTTATCTGCTCCATTTGCTGAGTTTCGACAGCAATTTATCAAAGAAATTTACCTTACCGGAAACTATGAACTCGGTAAAGTATTGCGATTTTGTTATTTTAGCTTCGATGCAGCCCTTGAACTCGCCTATCACTATGCCGTCGACAGATACGTTTACGGCCGTGTTTTCCTTGTTATAACGTATCACGAGCTCCGACTTGCCGGAATATACGATGGGCCTGGAGTGCAACGAATGCGCGCACAGCGGCGTAAGCAGGAATGCGTCGAGGTCGGGCGTAAGCACAGAACCGCCCGCAGACAGCGAATACGCCGTAGAACCAGTGGGCGTGCTGACTATTATCCCGTCGGAAAAATAGTTATCCACGAGCGAACCGTCTATCGAAGCCGAGAGGTTTATCGTGTTGCTGTACCTGTTTCCGTATATGCTGCGGTGGATGACAAGGTCGTTCAGCGCGATATAGTTTTTACCGCCTATTTCAACGTTGAGCATGCTGCGCTTTTCAGTGGCATAATGGCCGCTGCAGAGCAGTTCCACAGCTTCGTCCATCTTCTCCTGCTCAAACTCAGCCAGAAAGCCCATGTGCCCGTAATTCACGCCCATGATCTTTATGCCGCGCCGCGCACACTCCGAAGCTACGGTGAGTATCGTGCCGTCTCCGCCCAGAACGGCGAGCACATCTATGCCGCCGAGCGCATCCTTCGACGCCACTTCTCTGCAGCCGATGCCGCAGGCGGCAAAGCTGGCGCTGACCGCTTTATACAGTCCCCGATAGTTCTCCGGCAGGTATTTCCTGTTGACGTATATACCTACATTCATAACGGCTCTATTATACAACGTTTTATGCAAATATGCAATAAAGTCCGACATATTTTTGCGGACTTTTAATAAATATTTATTATAATGTAAATTTATACCGCGGCTTTCACAGCTTCACGCCACAGACGAGCTCATTGAAACCTGCGGGCCTTGCCCCCTTTACTAACAGGGCGACATACTCAAGATTTTTGCCCCTTCGCTCGGGAGCAACAGTCAGCTTAACAGGCGCAAGGCCGCAACCGACAGCAAAGTCGTAAATCTTTTTTAAGATGGCCCTGTGTCTGTCCGCACCCCGCACGATGCCGTTCTTGCCCACGCTCCTGCTCTCGCATTCAAACTGCGGTTTTACGAGCGCGAGCACAACGCCGCCGTCGCCGAGCACGGAAGAGACCGCGCCGAGAATGTATGTGAGCGAAATAAAGCTGACGTCTATCGCGACGCCGTCGAGGGGCTCGCCGAACAGGTCTGCGGTGAGATTGCGGGCGTTAAAGTTGTCTATGACTACAACATTCCTGCAGAGCAGGCTGCCGTCGAGCTGGCTTTCGCCTACGTCTATACAGTAAACTTTGCGCGCGCCGGCTTTGAGCAGACAGTCGGTAAAGCCGCCCGTGCTTGCCCCGATATCGGCAAACACCTTGCCCCCGACGTCGAACGAAAAGTCGCAAAGCGCCTTGAAAAGTTTATAGCCGCCCGCCGAAACAAAGTTCACGCTCTCCTCGGCGTACTCCACCCTGTCGCCATCCTTAACCTCGTAAGAGGCCTGCCGCGGAACCCCGTTCACCAAAACGCTGCCGCGACCGATGGCCGCCGCAGCCCTGCTACGGGAGCCGTACTTTTCCGCGGCGAATTTATCCAGTCTCATATGTTCTTTTCTATGTAGGCGGCGATGGCCTCGGGCGAAAGCCCGCAGTCGTCCATCAGTTCGTCGATGCCGCCCTGCCCGATGAATTTATCGCCGTAACCGAATATTTTGACGCGCTTTGAAGTATCTTCGGCAAAGCGCTCAGCCACGAGCGAACCAAAACCGCCCGCGAGCATATTATCCTCTACAGTGACGACGAGGGGATCTTCAAGCCCGGCCAGCAACTCCTCGTCGAGCGGCTTAACGAAGCGCGCATTCACGAGCGAAGGAAAGACGCCGCGCTCGCCGAGCAGTCGGCACGCACCGGCCGCGCGTGCGATGGCGCGTTCGCCGCAGGCGAGGATGACGCACCTGCCGTCACCGCTGTCCAACAGTTCCCACTTGCCGGCGACCACCGGCTGCACCGGCCCGAATTTATGCCCGCACGAGCGCGGATATCTTATCGCAAGCGGTCCGCCGAAAGTTGCGCTGAACCGCAGCATTTCAGCAAACTCGGCACTGTCCTTAGGCACGGCAATGGTGAGATTGGGGATAAAGGACAGAAACGAGAGGTCGAACACGCCTTGGTGCGTCTCGCCGTCCGCCCCCGAGATACCTGCGCGGTCTATACAGAACGTGACCGGCAGGTTCTGGCTGCATACGTCTATGACTATCTCGTCGAACGAACGCTGCAGAAATGTGGAGTATACCGCATAGTAGGGTTTGTAACCCTCCGCCGCAAGCGCAGCGCACAGAACGGTGGCATGCTCTTCGCAGATGCCCACGTCAAACGCCCGTCCGGGATATCTTTCAAAAAATTCCGAAAGCCCCAGACTGCCTGTCATGGCTGCGGTGACCGCCGTTATGCGGCCGTCGTTTTCGGCCATGGCGCAGAGCTGCCTGCCCAGCACTTCGGAATATTCGAGCGCAGGCTTCGCACCTATGCCGTGCGTAGCCTCGGGATTTTCTTCGCAGAAACTGTATCCCTTGCCCTTTTTGGTGAGGATATGCAAAATCACCGACTGCGTTTTAAGTCTGCCCTTTATATCTGTGAGCCGCTCTATCATCGCGCGCAGATCGTTGCCGTCGTACACCCCGTCGTAATCGAATCCGAACTTTTCAAATATGTCCGCTCTGCGTGCCCTGTGCAACTGCTCGACCGAATCGGTGGCGAGTTGCCCGAGATACTCGTGCATGCTGCCCACCGTTGGCGATATAGACATACCGTTGTCGTTTATTATTACAAGTATGTTGGTATTCAGCTGTCTCAGGCTGTTGAACGCCTCGTATACCAGCCCGTTGTTGAACGAACCGTCGCCGATCACGGCAATGACCGAGTAATCCTTGCCAGAAAGGTCGCGCGCCTTGGCAATGCCCATCGCAGCCGAAACGGATGTACCGGCGTGGCCGGTGTTGTAGCAATCATATGCACTCTCTTCCCGCTTGGGGAAGCCCGAGACCCCGCCGCGCTTGCGCAGCTTTGCAAATCCCGCAGCCCTGCCCGAGAGCATTTTGTGTGCATAGCACTGGTGTCCGACGTCGAACACGACCTTATCGCGCGGGAAGTCGAACACGTAATGCAGCGCCACCGTGAGCTCCACCATTCCGAGATTGGACGAGAGGTGCCCGCCGTTTGCCATTACCGATTCAATTATGTTTCTGCGAAGCTCTTCGCAGAGCGATTCAAGCTCTTCATAGCTCATCGCCCTGAGCTGCCCGCCAGTAATTCCGTCTGTCATCCCGCCCCCAAACGCTATTTTTCTTTCACAAAAAAGGTCGTGAACTTTGCAAACCCGAAGGCAATTTTACTGTTGTATTTTATGGAGATCGGTTTGCCGAATGCCTTGCCGCCCACGGTAAGCGCACCTATCACGGCGCTGATCGCTATGGATACGGCCATTCCCTCGACCGAGTCGTTCGCTATAAAGTAGCCGGCAAGCACCGCACCTGCCGAACCGCTTATTATGCCGCAGATGTCACCGATCACGTCGGAGAATATGCTGGCGATTTTTTCGGAATTTTTGCAGAACGTGACGGCGCGCCGCGCGCCGCGTATCTTCCTGGACGCCATGGCGTTGAAGCCGTCGATATCGCACGACAGCACGGCGTTGGCGATGATGTCGCAGCCGACGTTAAGCACGAGCAGAACGATCAGCACGGCTATACAGAGATATATTGAACTGTCGTTTATCGTTATTTCGGTAAGGAAGCTGAACAGCACACTGAGAACGAACGAAAGCACCAGTATCGTCAGCCCCCAGCTCAGCCATACGGGCATGCGCTTGCGTTTTTTATCCCTGCGCTTTTTAAGTTGTTTGACCCTGTCTGCTTCCTGCGGCCCGCCGGAATGTTGGTTTTCTTCGTTATCTTCCATGATTTCAAAAAAATACGCACAACTCAGTGTGCGTAAAAAAAGTAAATATGTAGTGGCTTATATTAAATAAACTTTGCGGCTTAAGGTTCGGTAGGATTTCCCCGCGCGCCCGCTTCCCGTCGCCGAAGAAGCAGTTTCCTTTTAAGGGCGCGGTCGTAAAGTTTCCTTTTACGCAACCGAATCGCCACTGAGTCCACACCGTAATCTCTAATATATTGACAGTCTAGAAGCTTTCCTTGACAGCTGACGCAGGGTTTATCCTCTTTTGCAAAACCGATTTCAAACGGCAATGGCTGCGCACGGTGTGGCCGCACCGCATGCGCCTGTTCCGCTATCCGCCGGCATCACTCAAGGCAGGCTACTCTGTGCCGAGCTTGCGCCCGGCAGCAGGTTTATCCGCAAAAAATGCGGCCTCCGCGGTGAATGGGTTGGCTGTCATATGCCGTTATGCAGTTCCCATAAACCTTTACTCCCAGCAACCACCCGCTTTTGGGCAAAGCAAGCAGAAACCAGAAACTTCATAGATATGCCCTGCGACGGTCTTTTACCCCCGCCTTCACGTCTGCATCGACTGACTAGAATACTGCGCCACTCAATACTACGATTATTATATTAGCACAATCGCATTAAAATGTCAAATGAAATTATTTCAGCCTTCCCGGTAGCGCACATGGTTGACAAGGTCGCCGAGAAAGGCGGTTTCGCCTTCTATGCCCTCGAGGATCCCCAGGCACTTGGAACAGATTATGTCAGCATATACGCGGCACTGATCTATGCCGTAAAATGTGACGTATGTCAGCTTGTTTTCCGACCTGTCCTTGCCCGCAGACTTGCCGAGGGTGGCAAGGCTGCCCTCTTCGTCAAGTACGTCGTCCGTAAGCTGGAACAGCTTGCCGAGATCTTCGCCGAACTGCCTCAGTTCGAGGAAATATTTGCCGCCGGCTATCACGGCCGGCGACGCAGCCGCAGCCGATATGAGTTTGCCCGTCTTGTTGCTCACGATAAAGTCGAGCATCTCCTCGTCCTTTATGCCTTTTTCGGCACACATGAGGTCGGCAGATTGCCCCGCTATCATACCGTGCACGCCCGCACAACCGCAGATAAAAGCCGCGGCGTCGACGTACAGCTTGTCCTCCTTGCACTTTTCGAATAGGACGGCGTAAGCCGTGTTTAGCAGTCCGTCGCCGGCAAGCAGTGCGTTGCCTACGCCGAACACCTTGTGGTTGGAGGGACGGCCCCTGCGGAAATCGTCGTTATCCATCTCCGGCAGGTCGTCGTGGATCAGCGAATATGCGTGTATAAGTTCTATCGCCAGCGCGAGATCCGCAACGTCCTCCGTCTTTACGCCGAGCATATCTGCAACGGCGAGCGTGAGCACTGCGCGTATGCGTTTCCCTCCGCTTTCAAGCGTATATTTCAGGCTGTCGTCAAGCACCTGCGGCTTGCACTTCAGCCGCGCAAAAAATTCATCCAGCCGTTTTTCGAACAGCGAAAGATATTCGCCGTATTTTTCTTTGAAAGAGTACATACAGACTAAGGTCAGCTCCTCGTTGCAGCGATATATGTATTGTACATCAGCATCGTTATCGTCATGGGGCCAACGCCGCCCGGAACGGGAGTGATATAGGAGCACTTATCCTTAACGTTTTCAAAATCGACGTCGCCGCACAACTTGCCGTTTTCGTCGCGGTCCATGCCCACGTCTATCACCACCGCGCCCTCTTTCACCATATCGGCAGTCACGAATTTGGGCTTTCCTATCGCGGCGACGATTATATCGGCTTCAAGACACTTGCGTTTGAGATCCGCCGTTTTGCTGTGACAGAGCGTAACTGTGGCATTCGCGTTGGTCAGCAGCATCGCCATGGGCTTTCCGACTATGTTGGAGCGCCCGATGACGACCGCATTTTTGCCGCAGAGGTCTATCCCCTCGCTTTCGAACATCTTCATAACGCCGTTTGGCGTGCACGCCACAAGGCACGGATCGTTCATGCTCAGCTTGCCCGTATTTTCCGCCGAAAAACCGTCGACGTCCTTGGAAAAGGGGATAAGCTCCAGAATTTTTTTGCTGTCGAGCCCCTCAGGCAGCGGAAGCTGCACGAGTATGCCGTTTATCTTGCCGTCTACCGCAAGGCTGCGGATGAGCTCCTCCACCCTGCCCTGCGTCGTGGACGCGTCGAGGTAATAGGCATACGACTTTATGCCCACCTGTTCGCACGCCTTTATCTTGTTGCGCACGTATACCTGCGAGGCGGGATCTTCTCCGACGAGCACGACCGCAAGTCCTATCTCCCTGCCGCTCTCCTCTTTGAATTTTTCCACTTTGGCCCTGATGTCTTCGCGCAGCTGCTGCGAAAGTTTTTTACCGTCTATGAGCTTGTACACTTTTTCCTCCTCATGCGCGGCCCTGCTTGTCGGCTATCACCGAAGCCAGTATGCCGCTTACGAATGCCGCCGACTTTTCCGATGAATAGCGCGAGACTATGTTTGCCGCCTCGTTGGCCGCCACCTTGTCGGGCACGTCGTCCATGTAAAGTATTTCCGCGATAGCAATGATGAGCGCGCTCCTGTCCGCAGGGAAGAGCCGCGCCTCCGGAAACGCGCGCGACTTTCCGTCTATAACGGCTGATATGTCGTCGGAGTGTTCCGCAATCAGCGCAAGCAGCCTGTCGCAATAGGCCACATCGTCCTCGTTAAGTTCGCCGGCCCTGTACATCCCCGCGCGGAAGTTGCCGTCGACCGGTTTCACGAACTGCGAAGAAAAAATTATCTTGAAAAGAGTTTCTCTTGCTTTGGTCCTCATGTCCTTTCCGTAAAGCAAAATATTCCCTCTGCAAAGCGCGACAAAGGGAATAATTGCAAAATTTAAGTTAAGTTATCAGGAAAATCAACATCCTGAATATGCACGTTAATCTTGTCGACCTTATACTTCGTCATCGATTCCACATTGTGTTTGATGGACTGCTGTATGCGGAATGCGAGCGACGCCACGTTATAGCCGTAATCCACCTTTACGCTTATGTCGGCGACAATGCCGTTCTTTTCAAATGCAAGCCTGACGCCGTTGTTTTTCGTGTTGAGCAGAGTAACACCGTCGACTTCTTTTATCGCAAGTGCAACTATACCGTCAACAATGCCCGCATCGTATGAAATTTTACCCTTCTGCGTAGAAGAGGAATCATGCCTTAAATGTGCCATATCTTATCTCCTGTATAATAATTATAGCACAACGGCAGGCATTTTGCAACAGGGTTACGTCAAATTTCCGAATAAACGGGCATAATTGTTATGTTTCCGGCCGCGATATTCGCTTCGTTGCGCAACATATCGTAGATCGAGAGCGCCGTATCCATATCCAGCTCGCCCGAGTTGATGAACACGTTGACGTTTTCGCTCTCGGTACCGATGGATACTACGGCGTCGGAAAAGCCGAGCGATTTTATCATCGTTTCAAGCTGAAGCTCCTGCTCCATTGCCGTAACGATATCCATCTTCATGGCGACTGCCTCCGCATACTCTTCGCTGGTCTCGTCGTAGAGGGCGATAATGCTGTCGAGCTGCAGAAGTTCTTCGCTGCGCGCCGTGGTGCGCTCCGAGCGATAGGTGGCGAAGTAATTTGCGGTGGTTACCGTATCTTCGCCGGCTGCCGCGCCGTTCCTTGCCAGCAACACGTTCAGCACAGCTGTGAGCGCAAGCAGGAACACGAGGGAAGACATAACGATGATCTTCTTTTTCTTTGTCATAGATGAACTCCTTACATTGAATAGATTGCTATAATGCTTCTGTCTATATCAAGCGCCGTTGCCACGGCGTTCAATATGTCGTTTCTTACGAGAATGCTGTCGGCGCCCTCGCACACGACGACAACGCCCGTCACGCCGCCGTCGGTCTCGTTCACCATAACTTCCGTTTCGCCTATACCGTTTATCCTTTCAAGCAGCGCGGTAAGTCTTATCTCCGTCTGCGACTTTGCAGCCGTCGCAGGGCTGTCGTCCTTTCCGCCGAAAAACAGTATCACCGCCGCAACGAGCAGTATTATCAGCGCGATAACGATTATCAGTTTTCTGCGCTGTCTGAACCATTCAGCCGCTTTCATATACAGTTATATTTATATAGTCCGCTTCCCGCAAATATTCGTAAATTTCATGAGATAAACTGTCGTAATTTCCCGTAATTCCTACCGTCACGCTCTCAACAAAAAAGTCGCTTCCGTCATAGGATATAACCACATCGCACTCGGTTTCCGCGCCGAACCGCTCCTCAAGCTCGCGGGCGAGAGCATCGCTCTGGGTGCGCGAATACACTTCGCACACATACCCGTAATCCACAAGTTCCTCCTGTTCCTGCCCGCCGACCACAAACAGCTTTGTGAGCGGAAGGACGAGAATGGCTATGCAGATCATGCGCATGACGAATGTTATTGTTCCGTTGAGCTTACCCTGCGGAATGACGAACGACACTATCACCGAGAGGAACACCGCGCCGCAGGCCGTTATAAGATATGCCGTCATATGAAGGTACCCGCCGAATTTATTACCAGCATGATCGTGAGCGCATACATGAACGAGACGGTGAGCAACCCCGCCACAAAGTACTCTGCGTCGGAAGAGAGGTCGGAAAACAGCGAATACAGCCCCTTGTCGCCCGCGGCCTGCATAACGGCGCCTGCAAGTTTCAACAGCAGCGAAAAGGCGACGAGCAGCACGAGCGGACCCGCTATCTGCCCTATCAGCAGGATTATGCCGATCAGCCCCACTGAATTTTTTATCAGCAGCCCCGCCGCGGTCAGAAGATCGAACCCGCCCGAGATAAAGCCGCCAACGATGGGCACAGAATTGCCGAGAGTGTACTTTATTACCTTGAACAGCACGCCGTCGAACAGCGACGACGCCGCGCTCTGCACGGTGAGGAACACGCTGAACACGGTGACAGTAATGCCGAGCACCCACTTCATTATGCTCTTGACAAGTTTTGCCATACCCGTGAACGAGATCTGCGGGTTTATCTTGGACATGAAATTGAGCACAGCCGCCGCGATAGCCGCAGGAAAGATAAAGCCGCTTATTATCTGCACGGCGCCGTCCGACAGGAAGACTGCGGAGGGCTGATACACAGCCGCCGAGCCCGTACCGCCCGTCAGCACGGTGAGCGTGACAAGGATGGGCGTGATCATCTCCATCTGCCGTTGCAGCGAAGTCACGCACGACATACATTCTCCCGCGACCCCCGCAAACGCAGCAGAGATTATCGCTATGATGAGCGAATAGCAGGCGAGCTTGACCACGCGCGAAGTCGATTTGCCGAGCATTCCGTCAGCGCCGGCAAACACCGTACACAGCAGGCCCACCGCCACCGCCTCGGCAAAGGCGGGAAGAAGTCCTATGACGTCGGAAAACACTACCGACAGCAGCTCGTTTATGTAGCCGCCGTAATCCACGCCGGCATTGCCGTTTATCAGATACCTGACTATCTCGTCCGCATTGTCGCCGAAGTTGAACAGATAGCTTTCGGAATGTTCGTCGAGGTACTTCTGCAGCGCCGAGAGATCGAGTCCCTCGAGCACCTCCTCTATATTCTGCGATAGCTGCTCTTCGCCAGACTGCTCCTCTGCGGCCTGCGCCACGACGGCGGGGACGAATGCAAAAAACATAAGTACCAGAACCGCCGCCGCTGCAGCGAGCGCGGCCACGCGCCACTTTGACTTCCCCTTCATGCCAGACCTATCAGCGAAACTATCACGTCGTAGAGCGTTTTGAGTACGGGCACCGAGACGAGAAATATTATTATCCTGCCGCACAGCACCAGCTTGTCGGAGATGCTCTCGAACCCGAGATCCTTCACGGACGACGCCGTGAGCTCTATCACGTATCCGATACCAACTATCTTGAATATCGTGCGCACCAGCGAAGTATCTATGCCCGCCGCCTGTGAAAACTGTTTTATCAGCTCTATGCTCTCCGTCAGGTAATCGAGCGCGATCAGCAGCATGAGTATGCCGCCCGCCGTTATGCACAGCGGCACCAGTTCGGATTTATGCGATTTAAGTACGAGCGCGCAAACGGCCGTTACGCCTGCCGTGACGCAGAGTTTTGCTACTACCATCAGAACAGATTGAACAATTCGCGCACCTGTGCAAACAGGTCGGAGATCATGCCTATGACTGCAGTGAGCACTATTATCACACCCACAAGGCTGACTATCGTGGCTATATCGTCACGGTCAGACTTTTTGAGTACCTGACAGATTATGGTGACTATTATGCCCACAGCGGCTATTTTGAATATTATGCTGATATCCATCACGCAAGAAGAACTGCCGTCAGCACGCCGAGCATGAAGAACACCCGTACGTACAGCGAACGATATTTTTTGTAATCTGCAAGACTTTCGTCCCTGTGTTTGCGCAAATAAGCCTTGCGCTCATTGAGGTAATCGATCTGCGAGAGTGCGTCCGTCGCGCCGAGGTTGTGGACATACGCCGCAATGAATTCGCCGTCTTCGCCCGCGAGCACCTGCTTGCCCTCCAGCACGTCCGACACGAAGCGGAAGGGCTTTGCAAGTTCCTTCATGTCCTCTCTGCCGAATTTAAGGTTCAGCAGCAACTGCTCATTGTATTCATACAGTTCGCCGAATACCGCCGCCCTCTTCTTCTTTTCCCCGGAGAGCATCACGCCTATCGAGGTCGTCAGGCCGATTATCGCAAACAATATCAAAATTTTTATCATAGATCACCGATCCGCGCCCCACTCCGCACAGTTCGGCATAGCGGTCGAACGGCAGCGCCGCAAGGCGCACCCTGTCGCAGACGTGGCTGGAAGCTATGACGTCTATCCCGCAGTCGCGCGCAAACTTCACGGCCGCGATGTCCCCCTCGCCGTAGAGCTCGTCCGTAACGATGACGTCGGGCTTCATTGCCCTTATGGCGCTCTCCGCCGCGCTGAGCTTATCGCAGCTGCGCACCACATCTGCGGTATCGCCGAGATCGTATCCCGCGGCGATCTCGTCGCGCACGTCCAGCACCAGCACGTTGTATCCGAACTCCCCCGAAATGTGCCGCACCAGGTCGCGCAGCATAGTCGTCTTGCCCCCTCCGGGCCTGGAAAAGAGCAGCATGCTCAGGCAGCCGCATGTCCGCATGTACGAAAATATCCCTTCCGAACAACCGTTCACGTCGTGAGGTATGCGCACGTTGAGCGAGGTCGGACGGGCTATGGTCTTTATTCTGCCGTTTTCCGAGACGTATTCGCCCGCCACGCCTATCCTTACGCCGCCCTCTGCCGTTATGAAGCCCTCTTTGAGCTGTTCGCTGAAACTGTATACGCAGCCGTCCATCGCGGCATTTAGTATGGAAGCGACGTCCGGGCATATCACAGCGCCCGTCCGCAGCCCGCTTACCCCGCAGGGATGAAGGTATCCGTACTCTCCTCCGTATCCCGCCATCACCGCCCTTCCGCTGCGCAGCCGCAGCTCGGTGAGGAGGTTGATATTCAGATTTCTCACTGCCGAAAGAATGACGGGCGGGAGGAAGGACAACTTCATATCAATAATCTATGAAGGCGGACGCAAAAAAAGAACGGCCGAAGCCGTTCATTGCGAAACATGTAAAAGGCGCGCCGCAGAGCACTTCTGCGGCGCGCCTTCCGGCAAGCGGGCTGTGCCTGCCGGCCCGATCTGTTTATTTTATTTAATTTACGAGCATGGCAAGGTCGTTTTCAATCAGCTTGTTCATCTCGTCCGTGCCCAGCTTTTTATAGGAGAGCAGCGCCAGCAGGTAGATCTGGTATGCCGCAAACTTCTGCTTTTCGGCGTCCGCATCTTTGAGCGAGGCGACTACGGGGTTGGCAAGATTTACGACAAGCGTCTTTGCAGGCTCGCCCTCGGACATGCCGTACATCTGCCCCATCTCCGAATAGCGGCGCATGATTTCGTCGACGTTTATCACGGCCGGCACGGCGGCATTCTTCAACCGCTCGGTCTTTATCGTAAGTTTGTCGTCGCCGACGGCCTCTTTGAAGATATCCCTTATCACGCTGTCGTCCTCGCCTTCGCCCTCTTTGAGTGCGCCGTCGACTGCAGCGTCGATGCGGGCAAACTTCAACTTGTCGGGAGCCTTATATTCAAGGAACGTAATGAAGTGGGGATCGATGTAGCTGTTGTCGCAAACCATCGCGTTCAGCCCCGCGTCGCGGAACATCTTTATATACTGTGCCTGACGGAGCTCGTCGGAGACGTAATATATAGTCTCGGGGACCGGTTTCTCGTCTTTGCCGTCTTCCTTTTTTTCTTCAGTCCCTTTGTCCTCTCCGTCGGCGGTGGTGCTTTTTTCCTTTCCGAGGAACTCTTCAAGGCTGCGGTACTTGCCGTCGAGGTCCTTATAGATTATGATGTCCTTTACCCTGTCGTAGAACTTGCCGTCTTTTATGCAACCGAACTTGATGAAGTTTGCGATGTCCGCCCAGCACTCCTCGTACTTTGCCCTGTCGTTTTTGAACAGCGCCGTGAGTTTGTCGGCGACCTTCTTCGTGATATGCTCGGAGATCTTCTGCACCTGCCTGTCGTTCTGCAAAAAGCTGCGCGAGACGTTGAGGGGTATATCGGGGCAATCTATCACGCCGTTAAGCAGCATCAGGAATTCGGGAATGACTTCCTTGATGTTGTCGGCGATGAACACCTGGTTACAGTAGAGCTTTACCGTGCCGCGCTCGAGCTCGAGCTTGTTGCGCGTTTTGGGAAAATAGAGTATGCCCTTCAGCCTGAACGGGTAATCCATATTCAGATGCACCCAGAACAGCGGCTCGTTGAAATCCATGAACGTGTCGGTGTAGAACTTTTTATATTCCTCGTCCGTGCAGTCCTTGGGGTTCTTTATATAGAGCGGATGAGTGTCGTTGAGGGGCTTATCCTTGCCGTCGCCCTTATACGAAAGATAGATGTTGTAGGGCATGAAAGAACAATACTTGCGGATGAGCGTGCGTATCACGCTCTCGTCAAGGAATTCCTTCTCCTCCGCAGAGATGTGCATCACTATCCTTGTGCCACGGCCCTCCTTTTCGCACTCCTCTATCGTGTATGCGGAGTTGCCGTCCGATTCCCAGTGCACCGCCGGCTCGTCCCTGTAAGACTTGGTGAATATCTCAACGTCGTCGGAGACCATGTAAGCCGAATAGAAACCGAGGCCGAAGTGACCGATTATGCCGTCGCCGCCCGCCTTTTCGTACTTGGCAAGAAAGTCGGAAGCACCAGAAAAGGCTATCTGGGTTATGTAGTTCTCCACCTCGTCCGCCGTCATGCCTATACCGTTGTCCTCTACGGTAAGCGTGCCGGCGTCTTTGTCTACGGCTATCTTTACGCAGTACTCGCCGCCGTCCTCCTGCGCCTCGCCCATATCGGCGAGTTTTCTGAACTTTGTTATCGCGTCGATGCCGTTGGCGACTATCTCCCTTAAAAATATGTCTTTGTCGGAATAAAGCCACTTCTTTATGATGGGCATCATGTTTTCGCTGGAAATTTTTATGTTGCCTTCTCTTTTCATGAACAGACCTCCGTAAATGTTACATATATCTTATAACCTTCCACAAACTGCTCTAAACCGCGCCGCGGGCAAATATAATTATAAAACATGTAAAGTTTGCATACATCCGCATATTGGCGGAATCTTCTGCATCAAATAAGTTTTAATCTGAAACAGATTAAAACTTAAGACTTTTCAAAAATTGTGATAGAGATAAATTGTAGTAAACAGACGGGATAAGAAAGCAGTAAATTTATGTATAAACGAATACGCGACCTGCGCGAAGACAGGGACATGAATCAGACACAGGTTGCAAGTATACTCAGCATGTCGCAGACGGGCTATTCCAAATACGAGACGGGCGAGAACGACATTCCGACGTCTATACTGATAAAACTTGCAGATTTTTACGGTACCAGCGTCGACTACCTGCTCGGCAGGACGGACAATCCCGAACCCTATAAAGATAAAAGCGGTAAAACCTGAACCGCTCAATGCCGAGTGCGAGCGGCCCGCGCACCTGTTTGCCGGCCGCGGCATTTGCGATGCATTTC
>ERZ1090878.345-NODE-345-length-26131-cov-39.509089_pt1 | contig 26131 bp, 20 predicted proteins | sample MGYA00478473_ERZ1090878 | MGnify/ENA primary metagenome ERZ1090878 (study PRJEB33644, sample SAMEA5815720) | chicken gut metagenome | biome: Chicken; feature: Gastrointestinal Tract; material: Caecum | place: Ireland | collected 2019-01-01 | study: A study of the... | reverse complement strand
GACCGACAAACGTCCGGCCGCAGCGTCGAATCGCCAAACCGCATGGCCGCAGGGCAGAACCGCCGGACCAAACAGCCGCCGGGTAGCCCCCCAGACGGAACGGCCGCCAGGGGCGCCGGCCGACGGCGTGTCCGCCGGGTTCAGACCGACAAACGTCCGGCCGCAGCGTCGAATCGCCAAACCGCATGGCCGCAGGGCGGAACCGCCGGACCAAACAGCCGGTATCTTGCCGACGCTCCGCCGGACGCCAGCACCGGCCCCGCCGTGAATGCGCATCGCCGGCAATCGCCCCCTCAAAACGGGATCCGCGAAAAAGATTCCCCCACGTCTTGCAATCCGGCGCAGGTCGTGGTATAATATCTGTTGTTCCCGCAAAACTGCAGGTCCCAATATGTGCGGTTGTAGCTCAGCTGGACCTTCGCAGAAGGTTCTCGTCCCCCGCAGGGGGATAGATCGTTCGGCTCCGACAACCGTGGCGCAGTTGCGTGGCAAGACACTTTTTGGCGATGTGCCGCTCGAAAATCCGGCGCCGCGCCGATTTGCCCGGTGGTCTGACCACGAACTGACCACCCTGCACGTTGCGCTCTCGATTTTCTTAAAATTTCATACGATGGATCTCGTCCCAACGACGATTTTCATACATGTGCGGTTGTAGCTCAGCTGGATAGATCGTTCGGCTCCGACAACTGTGGCACGTTAGGCAACCGGCAAGAAATTGCTCGGCATAACGTGAAAAAGCAGGCACATCACCCGGTGGTTCACGGTAGACTGACCACGAATTGACCACCAACCCGATTTTCACAATTTTATACGATGAATCTCGTCCCAGCGACGATTTTCATACATGTGCGGTCGTAGCTCAGCTGGATAGAGCGTTGGACTCCGACTCCAAAGGCCAGAGGTTCGAATCCCCCCGGCCGCACCAAAAAAGGTCGCTGTATTGCAGTACAGCGACCTTTTTTATTTTGTCACGGCTCAGTGCTTGTCAATCCATTTTTTGACTATGTACGCGGTAACATCGGCCATGACAGACACGAAAAAACTGATAAGATAGCTCATGGAATCTCCTTTCCGTGCTGATTTTGTACATTGGGCAGCACGAGAGCTATTTTATCAGTTTTTGTTTTTGTATAGTCCCTGTTTGCAAAATTCAGGCAAAAGGCCTTTCTTGTGAATCAGGCAACGCTTTTGCTTTCGGAAAACAGATGGTGAATGTTGTTTCGTGGTCTGGAAAACTTTGTACCTGAATGGTACCGCCCATAGCAACAACCAGTTCCTTGGTTATGGAAAGGCCAAGACCGTTTCCGGGGGTTGTTCGGGAAGGATCGCATTGATATAGCCGGTCAAAAACGTGAGGAAGATCATCGGCAGAAATGCCTTTGCCGTTGTCGGAGACACGGATCGTTGCCTGTCGGGTGTCAGGGATCAGACAGAAACGAAACTGCGTGCCGTGGCTATGCCGGAGCACATTCTCACAAAGGTTGTTTACAATACGCTTGTAGGCGTTTTTATCTAGATCTGCCAGCCAGGTCTCTTCCGGAATCTCAATCGTATAGGTGAAACCGCTGCTTTCCAGCGGGCCGATCCATTCGGCAACATATTGCCGTGAAATCTCACAGAGATCCAGCGACTCGATTTGAAGCTTCTGTTCGCCTGCATCCAGTTTGACCCATTCAAAGAGCTTTTCCACAAAGGAACGCAGGGCACCGGCCCGTTCATAGGCGGTCTGCAGATATTCTTCCTTCTCCTGGCCCACCACAAGTCCGTTTTCTACAGCTTCCAGATAGCCTGTCAGGGAGGCAAGTGGTGTCTTGATGTCATGGGAAAGATTGGTAATCAGCTGTTTATAGGCCTGTTCGTGGCGCTTCTGTTGGATGGCGCTCTGCTGGCTTTGCTGTACGATCTTGTTGATGCCGTAGCCAATGGATCGAATCGCTTGCGGACCGCGGGTTACAATCCTGCGGTTCAGGTTTCCGGCTCCGATATCTTCCAGGGCTTTCTGAATTTCCAGAAGCTCCCGGTGCCAGAGAAAAAGCGTTGCAGCAAGCCAAAGGGCCAGCGCCCCACACAATATACAAATCACGGACAGCATAGATCTTCTCCCTTATGCCTTTTCATTGAAGCGATAGCCCACGCCATACACCGTCAGTACATAAAAGGGGTGCTCGGGATCAGGCTCAATCTTTTTGCGCAGCTTGCTGATGATCGACATAATATTGCCGTCATCCTGGTAATAAGGCTCTTTCCAGATATTCTGATAGATTTGCTGTTTGGTAAAGATGCGCCCCTTGTGCTGGGCCAGAAAGAGGAGAATGTCAAATTCTCTGGCGGTCAGAGATACCAGCTTTCCCTTTACTTCCACCGAATGCGCCGACGGGTCGATGGTCATATCGTGAAACCGAAGGCGCTGATTTTCTTCGTGGTGGGGATTGAACTTCGTATACCGGCGCACCAGAGAGTTCACGCGGGCCGTCAATTCTGCCAGGCCGAAGGGCTTGGTCAGATAGTCATCTGCACCGTTCTGCAGCCCGGTAACCTTATCTTCTTCCTGATCTTTGGCGGTAAGCATCAGAACCGGCACGTTGCTCACAGCCCGAACCTTTTCCAGGACGCTGTATCCATCCATGCCGGGAAGCATGATGTCCAGAATGACCAGAACACAGTCGTTCTGATTCTGATAGAAGAAAGAGAGCGCATCCTCCCCGCGCAGAAAAGTATATACGGGAACTTGCTCCGTTTCGATACATTTCTTCACCAGTTTGCACAGTGCCTCGTCATCGTCAATTGTCAGAATATATTTCATAGGTCCGTCCTCAGTCTGGAAGTTCGTAAACAAAGCCATAGGCGGCTGCTGTATGTATTGTATCACGTTCCAGGCTTTGAGAGAATTTCGGAATCAGCCTTTTCTCTGTTTTGAGGGAAAAACAAGATTTCGTTAAGATTCTGATAAGGCGAAAGTAAGATTTTGAGCGTATACTGAACACAAGTTCCAAGAAATCTCCCTCACCAGAACAAGAAAAAGAGGTTTACCATGAAAGAATCCTATGCCATTGAAACCCGGCACCTGACCAAAAGATACGGGGAACAGGTCGCCGTCAACGATGTCTGCCTGCACGTTCCCAAAGGCCACATTTATGGCCTGCTGGGACGGAATGGCGCCGGGAAAACCAGCATTATGAAGTTGATTTTACAGCTGATGCCGGCTACCTCTGGCGAAACGCTGCTGTTCGGCGAGCCAGTGAAGCGCAGAGAGCGCGGTGTCTTTCAGCGTATTGGTGCCATCATCGAAACACCTGGTTTCTATCCCAATCTGACGGGGACCGAAAATCTGGAAATCTTCGCCAAGCTGCGGGGAACGATCCGCCCTGACGCAGTGGAGCACGCCCTGCAGGTGGTGGGATTACCCTATAAGGACAAAAAGCTCTTTGGGGAGTATTCGCTGGGCATGAAACAGCGGTTGGGGATTGCCAACGCCATTATGCATGACCCGGAACTGCTGATCCTGGATGAGCCTACCAATGGCCTGGACCCTATCGGGATTGCGGAGGTACGGGCCTTTATCCGTTCCCTCAGCGAAAAAGAGGGAAAGACCATCCTGGTTTCCAGCCATATCCTTTCGGAAATTTCCATGTTGGCCGATGACATCGGCATTCTGGACCACGGTGTTTTGCTGGAAGAGGAAACGATGGAGGAACTGAAAAAGAAAAACCAGAAATATATTCTGCTACAGGTGTCCGATACAGCGGCAACGGCCCGCATTCTGGAACAGCAGATGGCTCTGCAGGTCGGGGAATACTCCATTCAGGATACAACCAGCGTCAAAATTTTTAAAAACACCATCGACCGGGAGGCACTTGTGCGGGAACTCACGTTGCAGGGCGTGGGGCTTTCGGGACTGGCGGAAAAAGACGATACGCTGGAAGACTATTTCAAGAAAATCACGGGAGGCGAAGGCATTGCTTAATGTGGTGCGCGTCGAGTTTTCCAAACTGCGGCGCTGGAAACTTTTACGGGTCTTGCCGTTGCTCTCTCTGGTGCTGCCGGCGATTACCTTCTCCTACTTTGCCACCCATCCCGATTATCTGACGGATATGGGTTTATACAAGCAGGCGCTGTTTTCCTTTAATATTTTTCTGATTCTGCCTGCCATCCTGGGCGTTCTGGCCTCTATGCTGGTATATAATGAGCAGCGGTGTGACGTCTTGAAACAACTGTGGATCATCCCTGTGAGCAAGGGCGGCTATCTTCTTGCCAAGTGGGGGGTCGTTCTGACGGTTTCCCTTGCTTTTATGATGCTGGCGGTGACATTTACCTTTGCATTCGGGCTGGCCTTCGGGTTCCTTTCCTGGAACGGAGAAATGATGGCATTCGTTCTGTATAAGGGAATCGAAGCTGCAGTTCTGGAAGCGGTGGCGGTTATCCCGATTCTGGCGCTGGCGGTATCGCACAAGGGGTACCTACTGCCTTGCTGCGCAGCGATTATCTATGCTTTTCTGGGTTTTATCGTGGCCCAGACCAACCCGTACCTGATTCCCTCTGCCTGTGCCATCCTTTGTATTTCAAGAGATCTGCCCAATGTAGTCATGCCCTGTGCCTATCAGCCGTTTTTTGCCGTACTCTGTTTTGGAGGGTGGGCGGTGGCTTCTGGAATCTACGCCTATCATGGACTTTCGGAAAAGTGAGGAAAACACAATGCAGGTTATGATTTGGACAGAATTGAAAAAACTTCGCCGTTCCCGTATGCTGCTTGTGGCACTGTTTGGGCTCTGCATGGTACTGGTCATTGTGACAGCCCAGGGCTTTTTTGCAGGAGGAAATGAAGCGTATGGCATGGAACCGGAATGGTATCTGACCGGAGTACAGTCCCTAGGAACGATGTATGCGCTGCCGGGCATCATCGCGCTGTTCGGCAGTTATATCATTTGCCGGGAGAGCCAGGAAGATGTGCTGAAGTCACTTTTGCTCATTCCGGTCAATATGGGCAAGATGGTAGTGGCCAAGGTCATGGTGATTCTGGTTTTCAGCGTGGGAACCTATCTTGTGCTGTTTCTGGCAGCCTTTGCCGTAGAAATGGCTTTTCATGCCCAGGTCCTTACGGCAGCAATTTTCTTGCACTACCTCAAAATCTATCTGGTGGATGGAATTTGCGTTTTCTTCGCAGTGTTGCCCATTATCTGCTTCATTACAGAAAAAAAGCTGGATTACTGGCTCAGCCTTCTGGCAGCGGAAGTTTACTCCTTTATCACGATCTTTGTGGGAAACCTGGGAACCATATCCAAACTGTATCCGCTGGTGGCTGCGTTCACGCTTTCCGGGTATTACGAATCCACCCCGGCGGAAATCTTGCTCAGTGTGATTTCGATGGCGTTGTGCGGTATGATATCCGGCATCCTGATTTATCGGCTGAGCAAAAGAGACACCTTGAAGTAACTACTTGAAAAGCAGGCTTCGGATTTCAAACGAGTGCTACATTCCATATTTGTAGCCCCTGCTTCTCCGCATACCGCAGTGTATACGCTGTACCACCGGTGGCTCTTGTACAGTAACCAATACAGTAGGCTGAGCCGTCCACCAGATGCCGGTCGCGGGCCAGAAAGGCCTCACGGCTGGGGACATCGCAGCAGTAGACCACCTTATCGACCTGAGATTCAATCCACGCAGCACGGGCCTGCTGGGCCGCTGTCCAGCGGCTTTGGTAGCCGCGGAACGGAAGCACCAGAATCACCCGGATTTGCGGATACTGCCGCCGCAGATCCAGCAATTTTTCCGCGACCAGCGTATCAAACCCCAGTGCACCGCCTACCCCGAAATAGCGGACACCCTGCTCCAGCAGAGAAATCAGATGTTCCTGCACCCGCTGCCAGAGGGCTTCCTCCTCCCCGGCAGGCAGATGACGGTGGCCGGTAAAACAGCAAGTTTGTGCGCGTTTGTCCATGGAGATCCTCCTTGATTACATTATGTATTACATATTTGTAGTATATAAATAATACACCAATGTGCGCCATAATAACTACAACAAAATGCTCGGGAGGTACACGATGGCGCAGGAGGATAAATTTATTGTGCCGCAGCGCAAACCCGCGGTAGGAAAGTCCACGGTGGTATCGGTGCGGCTGCCCGACACCATGCTGGCGAAGCTGGAGGACGTAGCGTCCAAAACAGGCCGTTCCCGCAATGAGCTTGTGCAGATGTGCATCGACTATGCGCTGGCCCGGCTGGAGATCACCGAAGAATAAAAAACCAGGCAGTCACCCTCGCTTGAGGGTAACTGCCTGGTTTCTTTTCGTGATACGGACACTGGGAAACGCGGTGCAAACAGTATTTCCTGTTATAACCCCATCACCTTTCCCAGCTTTTCCTGTGCCTCTCGCTTGGTTTTATCAAAGGCGTGGGCATAGATATCCAGTGTGGTACTGGGCTGGGAGTGACCAAGCAGTCCTGCCACGGTGCGGACATCCACGCCCTGGGCAATGAGCAGGCTGGCGTTGGTATGGCGCAGGCTGTGGACAGATAAGTTTTGAGGCAACCCATTTTCCTTGAGGATTTTCTTGAAACGGAAGGTAAAGGTCGTGGGTACCATGGGATCGCCGCCCGGCTGCCGGAAGAGGTAATCTTCCTCCGTCAGGGTCTGCCCTTCTGCTTGTTCCATCTGCCAGGCACATTCCTGCTTCCACGCTTTCAACAGCTTGCACATCTCTTTGCTGATGTACACCCTCCGGTTGCCGCTTGCAGTTTTCGGCTCCTTGGTGAAGATCTTCTGTCCACTGAGTTTGACCACCGTCCGCTGCACATGGATGGTCCGGTGCCTCCAGTCAATGTCAGACCAGCGTAATCCGCAGGCTTCGCCGCGGCGCATCCCTGTGGCCAGTACCAGTTTGAAGTACACTTCATATTTCATGCTTTGTGTTTCCAGAGCGGCGATCAGCTTCTGCACCGTTTCCTCGTCGGCCACCGGGCGCTCTTTGCGGACGCCTTTGGGTTTGTATACCCGCCAGGCCGGGTTATGAGTCAGGTAGCCTTCATCCACGGCACCGGACAAGATGCTGCACAGTGTGTTGTGCAGTCCCTCCACGGACCGTTCCGATAGCGGCTGTCCATCCGTCAGTTTAGGCTCTGAGCGCATGGCTTCGTAGAAGGCACGGATGGTTTCCTTGCGCAGATCGGTCAGTTTGTAATGTCCCAGTGCTGGCAGGATGCGCCGGATATCCTGTTGGTCACGGGAATAGGTACTGGCTGCCAGCTTGCCTGGGGCGATATCCCGCAGCCAGTGTTCGGTATACGCTGCCAGCGTCATGGCATGGTTCACGGGTTGTGGGTCATGCCGTACTTCCCGCTCGAACAGAACTGCCTGTTCGTTCAGCCATTTTTTGCACTGGCCGGGCGTGAGATCTTTCGGTGGATGTACCGTTTTCTGTGCAGCTTTCAGCCGGTTCCCTTCGTAATCGTAGCCGCGGGATACTACAATGAGATAACTGTTTTGTCCTCGTTTTCGGATGCTTGCCATCTTGACCACTCCTTTGTGTGTATTGACACAAAGGATACCAACCTCTGCGATACAAAGCTATCACCAAACCCAACGAAGAACGGCCACGATACTTGTGCAAACCGGGCAAAACACCAAAAGTTTGCGAATATATCCTGTATTGTATCAAGGCGCAAGAGAATATTGCGCTTTTGTAATGTTTTTTAACCACAATTGCCCTTGCGCTGACGGTGGTTTTTATTGTGAAAATGGCATTTCACCATAGCATTAAGCGCCCGATCGTCGTTGCCTTTTTCGTCAATATCTGCCATAATAAAAAGGAGTATAAAACAAAAAAAGGGGGGGATTGTCATGCTGCAAACACCGTTTCATGCCTATTACAAGGCCCGGCTTTTGGAACAGCTGCCGGAAGAAGAACAGTTTCTCCCTGTCTTTGCATCATCGGATATTGAAATCTATCCGTTTCAGATTGCAGCGGCCAGCTTTGCCCTGCGTTCCCCCTATCAGAAAGGTGCTATCCTGTGCGATGAAGCCGGTATGGGCAAGAGCCACGAGGCCATGCTGGTCATCAATCAAAAGTGGCTGGAGGGGTGCAGCCGGATTCTGCTGGTCATTCCCAATGCCGACCTGTTGCACCAGTGGACGGAAATGCTGGAGCGATTTTATACCGTTCCCTATGTAGTCCTGACCAGCCGCAAAGAATGGCAGGCTCATAGCACCTCCGATCATCCTAACGCCTTCATCCAGGATGCCATTGTCATAACCACCTACGACTTTGCCGCCGACAACGAGGAGGCCGCAAAGGTGGTCAACTGGGACTTGACGGTGTTTGAAGAAGCCAATGCCCTCTCTCCAGTCTACCAGGAGGACAACAAGCAGGCCAAGGCTCTCAAGCGGATCGCCGGTGATTCTTTCAAGCTGCTGCTGACCGGCACTCCCATCGAAAAGAACATCATGGACTTATATGGCCTGATCTGGTTTATCGACGAAACGTTGCTGCCGGGAGAAAAAGAGTTTCTGGCCCGGTATCTGCGCCGACCGGAGAACTACCCGGAACTCAGCGAACAGGTCGGCCGCTATTGTTTCCGTACCCTCCGTTCCCAAGCCAAGCACTACGCCAAGGTGACGGAGCGTGTGCTGCTGACCGTGGAGTACACTCCCGGCAAGGCGGAACGGCATCTCTATGAGCTGCTGTACGCCTACATCAACCAGCCGGAAAAGAAAGCCTTTCCCGAAATGAACCAATATGACCTGGCTTTACGGCTGCTGGGCTTGGTGGGCTCCTCTACGGCGGCAATTTTGCAAACCATCAAAGGTATCGTCAAGCGGCTCCAGGGGCTGGGAAACGCAGCGGAGGAACTAAGCCAATGGCAAGAGATTCAGACCGTAGCCGAAAACGTTGCCCAGGATGCCAAGTCCGGTGAGCTGCTGACCGTTCTCAAACAGGGATTTTCCCTTATGAAGAAAACGGGAGCCAAACAGAAAGCGGTAATCTTCACCGAGAGCGTGGAAACCCAGAAGATGATCCAGAATCTTCTTTCTGGCCGGTACCGCACTCTGGCCTACAACGGCAGCGCCGATTACTCCGTGATCCGCCAGTTCAAGGAGGATGGCGAGGTGCTGATTTCCACCGATAACGGTGCCAAGGGCTTCAATCTGGAGGAGGCTGCTTTCATCATCCACTACGACCTGCCGTACAACACCTTAAAGCTGGAGCAGCGTATCGACCGCTGCCACCGGCTGGGCCAGGAGAATGATGTGTTGTCCGTGTCCTTCATTGATAAGAACAACTTTGCCGATGTTCGCAAGCTGGAGCTGGTCAACAAGCGGATGCTGGTGACAGACGGTGTCTTTGGCATTACCGATGACGTGCTGGGCGGTTTTACGGATGATGTAAAAGCAGCCTTTCCGGTCATTGCCCAGCGGTTGCGGCCCAGGGCGCAGATTGAGCAGGCATACCGCCAGACCCTGAGTACCCACGAGGAAGATAACCGGCAGACCGTCTCCGCAGCGGAGGATATTCTGTTTACCACCTTCACCAAGGAGCTGGCCGACAAGGTGAAGATCAACCCCAAGTATGTGAACCGTCGCGGACAGGAGTTGAACAACGACCTCTGGGAGATTACCAAGTGCTTTTTTACTCGTTACAATGAAAAGAACGATGAGTGCCGTTTTGTGATAGATGAATCCAACCGTACTATCACGGCCACGGGGTATCGGGAACTACCAGTGCTGTTCTACTACTGGACGGGGAGCCGGAACCGGCCCTATCGCAGCCAGAAGATGTACGGCATGGCAAAAGACTTTAAACCCAAGGCCGGGCAGATTACTCTGTCCAGCATCATAGGCCGTGGGATTCTTCACCAGCTGGAGTGTGCCAACGAGGGAGTGCTGACCATCCCGACGGTGCCGGAGCCGTGCCAGATAGCCCTTTATACTGTCACCCTGGTTTCAGGCTCCAGCCGCACAGAACACGCCGTGCTGTGCGGTTTGACGGATAGCGGCAAGGCCCTGGACGATGCAGCTTGCCGCAGCATCTTTGATTTGCCGGTGGAGAGCAGCACGGAGGATGAGCGGAGATCCCCCCACTGGTTAAAAGGCACCAGCCGCCCCCACCCGCTGGATCGGCTGGTGCCGAGTGATAAGATGATGGCGGAGCAACTGGAGCGCCTTTCGCCTGCCCAGGCCGAGGAAATGGAGCGGATGAAGCAGCAAGTGTCCGCCGACAAAGCGGCACTGAGCCGGGAACTGAACACCCTGGACAGTCAGGTGCAGCAGGCGCAAGCGGAGCTGGAGGCCGTCACCGGCGACCGGCTGAAGCGGCTGTCTGCGCAGAAAAGAGTGACCCAGCTTCGGCAGGAGTACATGAAGCGGCAGGAAAGCCAGTTCTTTGACGCCATGCGGCTGGATATGGAGCTGGAAGAAAAAATGAAATCTTTTGCCGACAAAGAAAAGCTGACGGCAAGGGTGCAGAGAGAATTTGTGGTGAAAGTGAGCGAGAATTGAATGGATTGGCAATTATTTTGGACTGCATTTGGCGCTGTGGGAACTACGCTTGGCTCACTGATTACCGCTATTGCAGTAGTGGTTGCGGTAATTCAGTATAAGCAACCTTTGAAAAAGCAGGTCAAACTAACCGTTGGCACATCGATTCCAGTGCATGGAAAAGAGCTGGGAGAAGATTACTTATCTATCTCTTTGGCAAACACGGGTATTCGAGATGTTGTCATCACAAATATATATTTAGATACGGGCACAAAAAAACTGGTTGTAAATAATCTTATGGTTGACTTTACAAATGAGAATTTGTGTGTCCTGTTCCCTAAAAAACTTCCACCGGAAGGAATCGCAGAAGTTTGTATTTCTTATGCAAATTTGGCTCATGCGTTGCTGGATTTAGTCAATCGAAAAGTAATTAAGCCAACACAAAAAATACGCATACTCGCTACAGACACAACTGCTGGTGAATATCGTTCGGAATTGAAGTTTACTCCCAATGATTTCATAAACCAATATACTAAAAAATAATCTGATATATTTTACGATAGAAGGGGTCTCGACATGAGCAACCAAATGGACGGGTTTTCCATGAACATAGAACAAACCAACCTGGACAAGCTACGCTCGGTATTCCCGGAATGTGTCAGTGAGGGCAAGCTGGATATTGACAAACTGCTTTCTCTGTGCGGCGAGTACATCGACAACGATTTTGAGAAGTACAAGTTTGAGTGGAAGGGCAAAGCGGACTGCCTGCGGCTGGCCCAGAAGCGTTCCACCGGCACTCTGCGTCCCTGTCCAGAGGAAAGCGTAGATTGGGACACCACCCAAAACCTTTACATCGAGGGTGACAACCTGGAGGTCTTGAAGCTGCTGCAAACGGCTTATTACCGCAAGGTGAAGATGATCTACATCGACCCGCCCTACAATACCGGCAACGATTTTGTCTATGCCGACGATTTCGCTGATCCCATGGCCCGGTACAAGGAAGTCACCCAGCAAACCACCAAGTCCAACCCGGAAACCATGGGCCGCTTTCACACCAACTGGCTCAATATGATGTATCCCCGCCTGCGGCTGGCGGCAAATCTCCTGCGGGATGACGGTGTGATTTTTATCTCTATTGATGACAACGAAGTTGATAATCTCAAAAAGCTATGCAATGAAGTTTTTGGTGAGGAAAACTTTGTTGCACAGTTTATATGGCAAAAGCGGACTTCTCCTGATGCACGCAAGAAAATAAGTAACGGCCACGAATATATCGTGATGTACTGTAAGACAGCAGATCTATTGAATGATGCAGTGTCACTTCTGCCGTTGTCAGATAAAGATAGGGAAAGTTATAAGAATCCCGATAATGATGTAAGAGGCCCCTGGGTATCATCAGACTTTACGGCCCAGGGGTATCGTCCTAATCAAATGTATAAAATCACAACGCCCGGTGGTGCTGAATACTATCCACCAGCAGGAACCTGTTGGAAAAATGTTGAGGAAGTATATCTGCAACAAGCTGCTGAGGGAAGATTCTGGTATGGAACTGATGGAAAAGGTATGCCCAGGCGGAAAACCTATTTAGCTGAAAAGCAAGGAAGAAATATGTGGACGTGGTGGCCGAACTCAGAAGTTGGGCATACACAAGAGGCGACCAAAGAAATAAAGTCATTGTTTGCTGACACTCCGAATATTTTTGACTTTCCGAAGCCAACCAGATTACTTAAACGTATGGTTTCTATTGCCGCCAAGAATGATGACATTATTCTTGACTTCTTCTCTGGTTCTGCTACCACCGCCCATGCGGTGATGCAGCTCAACGCCGAGGACGGTGGAAACCGGCGCTTTATTCTGGTACAGCTTCCTGAACTGTGCGATGAAAAGAGCGAGGCGTACAAGGCCGGGTACAAGAATATCTGCGAGATTGGCAAAGAACGAATCAGACGGGCTGGGGAAAAATTAAAAGATACACTTGAAAGTTCGGGGTTATTCGTTCGTGCAGCGAAACGCTATCAAGATCAGCATGGCTCCCTTGAGGGACTAACTTATGCGGAGTGGGAAGAATCTCCAGATGTAATCAATGCAAAAAAAGAAATGGCAGCAAAACTGGATGTGGGCTTCCGTGTTTTCAAATTGGATACCTCCAATCTGGAAACCTGGGACGCCACCCCCATTGAGAATCAGCAGCTTGACCTGCTGTACCAGCGGATGAACAGCATGATCCACCGGGTAAAGCCGGAGCGTACCGACCTGGATATGATCTATGAAATCATGCTGAAGCTGGGTGTACCGCTGACCTACTCCGTGACGCAATTCTCCATCAACAATAAGGCCGTTTATGGCGTGGGTGATGACTGCCTGCTGCTGGTCTGTCTGGTCGAGAGTGTGCAGCCGGAGGATGTGGAGAGGATGACCGAATACGCCCCGGCGAAAATCATCATCTCCCGTGACAGCTTTGCCGACGATACCGCCATGGCCAATGCCTACTATATCCTGCGGGATCATGGCATTGAGTTGAAGCTGGTGTGAAAGGAGCCGCTATGGAAAAATCTTGTAAAACCTGCGAATTTAACTTTGACGGAGTATGCGCAGGCCACGGAAATGTTTATGAATATGGAGAAAAGATTGTAGATGACTCCAAGCTCTGTGATGATTGGAGTGTCAGTTTAGAATATTTTACTTATCAAACAAACCATGCTCCACGATTTCTGCGTGATGCGTATAATCGCTGCTGTATTTCCTACCAAGAATTCTCCCGAAAACTTGACGATTTCAAAGACGGAAAACCTGTTCCGATCAATTTCTTTGATGCAATCAAGGCTGTATATGGGTTGAGTATGGTAGATATTGCCGTTCTGTTGGATGTAACCTTTGGCGTTGTATACAGAGCTAAAACACAAGGATTTTCTAGCAAGCGGATTAAGCAATTTTCCAATGCACTTCGAGTTCCTGAAAATCTACTGTTGAACACAACCACAGGCGATTTTGAAGAACTGGAGCAATGCAAAAAGGATTTCTTTCAATGCTATGATAAGAAACTACATTTTCAGGCTATGCCAGAATGGAAAATGCGGTTGGCAAATGACATCAGTTCGGCTGTTTTGCATTGTCCCATTCATATTGCAAAACAATTATCCAGCGTTGACCACCTGTTCTGGACGAACGGAATGGCATTGGATGCATACACGGAAGATGAAATTGCATTTATTCATTATCTGCAAAAAACTTCGGGCAAACACACACCTGTTGTTCGTTTGGAGTATTTTCTGGATATTGGAGCCAGACCGCATATGTCCATGAGCACGATCAAAAAGAATTGATCCCATAACAATCGAATTTTATTTACTATAATACGAAAAGGGTGGCCGCATGAAGCTAAAATTCAAAAATCAAACTTTTCAAACGGATGCGGTCAACGCTGTGGTGGATTTATTCACCGGCCAGGAGAAAACACAGAGTACCTTCTCCGTCATGGATGACCGCCAGATCAATTTTCTAAATGAGCTGGGCCAGGGCAATGCCCTCTGTATCGACCAGGAGGCGATGACCGCCAATATGCACACCGTCCAGAAGCGGAACAACCTGCCCCTGACTGATACCGCCGCAAACAGGCAGTTCTGCATCGAGATGGAAACCGGCACCGGCAAGACCTATGTTTACACCAAGACCATCTTTGAATTAAACCGTAAGTATGGGTTTACCAAGTTTGTTATCGTGGTGCCGTCGGTGGCCATCCGGGAGGGTGTGTACAAGTCCTTTCAGGTCACGCAGGAGCATTTTGGCCTGCAATACGACAATGTGCCCTGCCGGTACTTCATTTACAACTCCGCCAAGCTGTCCGATGTGCGGCAGTTCGCCACCAGCTCCAACATCGAAGTGATGATTATAAACATCGACGCTTTCAAGAAGGCGGAGAACATCATCAATCAGCCTCAGGATCGGCTGGGTGGCGAAACGGCCATGGGTTTCATCCAGAATACCCACCCTATCGTTATCATCGACGAACCCCAGAGTGTAGACAACACCCCAAAAGCCAAGGAAGCCATTGCCGCGCTGTCCCCCCTGTGTGTGCTGCGGTACTCCGCTACCCACCGGGAGAAAATCAATCTGCTTTACCGCCTGACTCCGGTAGACGCCTACCAGATGGGGCTGGTCAAACAGATCGCCGTATCCTCCAATCAGGTTGCCGGTGGTTTCAATCAAGCCTATGTGCGGCTGCTTTCCGTCAGCAACGACAAGGGCTTTAAGGCCCGGGTGGAGGTGGATGTGAAGGGCAAGACCGGAGTCGTGACCCGCAAGGCCGTGACCGTCAAGCCAGGAGATGATTTATTCCTGCTTTCCGGCGGGCGGGAACTGTACGAAGGCTACACTGTTACCGGAATCGACTGCACTCCCGATTTTGAACATATCGAGTTTGGCAATACCCAGGAGGTCAAGCTGGGCAAGGCCATTGGAGATGTGGACGAGAACATCGTCAAGAAAGCGCAGATCCGGCGCACCATCGAAACCCACCTTGACAAAGAGCTGCGGTATCTGGAGAAGGGCATCAAGGTACTGTCCCTGTTCTTCATCGATAAGGTGGACAAGTACCGCCACGAGGACGGCACACCCGGCATCTACGCCACTATGTTTGAGGAGTGCTATCAGGAGCTGATCGCAAAGCCCAAGTATGCGCTCCTCCGAGAGCGATTCACCACAGATGTGAGCAAGGTACATAACGGCTACTTCTCTCAGGACAAGAAAGGACGCCTGAAGGACACCAAGGGCGACACCCAGGCCGACGATGACACCTACAACACCATCATGCGGGACAAGGAGTGGCTTCTCAGCTTTGAGTGTCCGCTGCGTTTTATTTTCTCCCACTCGGCGCTGCGGGAAGGCTGGGACAACCCCAACGTGTTTCAGGTCTGTACCCTGATCGAGCAGAAGTCCACCTTTACCTGCCGCCAGAAGGTGGGCCGTGGCCTGCGCCTGTGCGTCAACCAGGACGGCGAACGCATCGAGGACAAGAATATCAATGTCCTTCACGTCATGGCCAACGAGAGCTTTGCCGAATTTGCATCCACCCTCCAGAAAGAGATTGAGGACGAAACCGGCGTCAAGTTCGGTGTGCTTCAGCTCAGTCTGTTTTCCGGTATGGTGTATGAGGCCCGTCGGGATGTGGAGAAGCAGGTAACGACCGAGCAGGCCCAGGCAGTGGTGGAAGCCTTGAAAACCGCCGGTGTGATTGATGAAGCCGGCCAGGTGGCTGCTGCAATCAAGCCCAGGGAAATCGAACTGCCCAAGGCGCTGGAGCCGGTCAAGGAAGTGGTACAGGAGATCGTGGAAAAGGCCCAGCCGGTGGTGGTGGAATCTCTGGCAGGAACGACCTACACGGAAACCGTAGTGGAAGAACATACGGTCAGCCATGAGGAAGCCGCTGAGCTGCTGCAGCATTTTGAGCAGAAGGGGTATATCACCAGCACCGGCAAAGTCAAGGATACTATGAAGAATGCTTTGAAGAACGGAACCCTTGACCTGCCGAAAAAATATGAAGCGGCCAGAGAGCGGTTTGAGCGCATCATTGCCAATGCCGACCGGAAGCCCCCGGTGCGGGATGCCTCCCGCGATGTGGTGGTACATCTCAACAAACAGGTCATGCTCTCCCCGGAGTTCCTTGAGCTGTGGAGCAAGATCAAGCAGAAAACTGCTTATCGGGTAAGCATCGACACAGAGCAGCTGGTGAAAAACTGCGTAAAAGCTATCCGGGAAATGCCCCATATCCCCAAAACTCGACTGGTGTCCCAGACCGCCGACATCCATATTGAACAGGCTGGGATCAGCCACATGGAACGGGAAATGCGGACAACGGAGATAGCCAACGATTATCAGGCCCTGCCGGACATCATCACCGCCATCAGCGATGAAACGCTGCTGACCCCGGCCACCGTCAACAGGATTCTGGTGGAGAGTGGCCGGTGCGGGGATTTCCTCAACAATCCGGAGGCATTTCTGGAACAAGCTGTCGAGCTGATCCGCAGCCACCGCCATGCCCTGGCCATTGATGGCATCCGCTATGTGAAGCTGGACGGCCAGGAATATTATGTGCAGGAAATCTTCGATACCACTGAGTTGCTTGCCAACCTGGATCGGAACGCCGTAAAGGTGGAACACAGCGTCTATGACTATGTGGTTTACGACAGCTCCACGGTGGAGAAGCCGGTGGCGGTGGCATTGGATAACGACCCGGATGTAAAGATGTTCTTCAAGATTCCCAGCCGCTTCAAGATCGAAACGCCCATCGGCACCTACAATCCCGACTGGGCTGTGTATCTGAATAAGAACGGTGAGGAAAAGCTGTACTTCATCCTGGAAACCAAGGGCGATACTAGCTTTATGCACCTGAAAACCAGTGAGCAGCTAAAAATCCACTGCGGCAAGGAGCATTTCAAAGCACTGGACGCCGGCGTGGAACTGGAAACCGCCACCAGCTGGGAAGAACTGAGAGAACGTATTTAGGGCAGGTCCTGAAGAGCAATCTGCCAGCCCCGATCCCTGGCCTGCATATAAAGGTTCTTGTAACCCGTCGGTACTGCCTGTGAAGCAGATATAGGAAAGCACCATTTATGGAGTGAACGAAGAATCTTCCACCGGTGCCAGCAGAGAATCAAACAACCCGGCGGCCTCCTCCTTGCAGACATCCTGCGGATGGCAGTAGGTTCGTTCCAGAAAGGCGGTATCTGCGTGCCCCAGCAGGTCTGCTGCTACCTGCTTGCTGGTTCCGTGTTCCAGCAGATAGGTGGCGAAGAAATGCCGCATGGTGTGCAGGTGGTATTCCTCAGGGAATCCGTTTTTATCGTACAACCGCCGCAGATGGTGGCTGAAAGTATTGGGGTGTACCGGCTTGCCTTTTCGCTGGAAGATCAGCCCGTTCCAGTCGGCCCCGTTGTTTTCAAGGGCCTGCTCAGTGAACAGTTCTCCCAGCTCATCGAAGACGATCTGCGGCATGACCACGATGCGGGCGCGGTGGTTCTTGGTATCACTTTCCAGCACGCCCTGCCCCACCACCGTGCTGCGGGAATGCTGAATTTTTACCTGATTCCCGCCGTGCAGATCGCTCCACCGCAGGGCACACAGCTCGCCGCGTCGCAGGCCGGTGGAGAGGGCCATCAGGTAGTACACCCGGTAGAGCAGCGGCTCCTGCAGAATGCACTGCAGGAGCTTTTGCATCTCCCATTGTTGCGGAATACGCTGCTGCGCCTTTTCCACCCGGACTTTTTCGACCCGGTGGGCGGGGTTATAGAGCAGGATATCATTTTTCGCGGCGTCCTGCAGCACAGCGGAAACGGCATCCAGATATTTATGTACGGTGTTTTCGCTCAGCGGCTTGCCGCCCCGCCCGGGCCGCTTGCGCAGTTCTTCTGCAAATTCCTCCAGGACCATGGGCCGGATCTTGCAGAGCGGCAAACCGCCAATATATGGATATGCCACCTCCAGCATTTTTCGATAACCGGCCAGCGTACTGGCTTTGTATCGCTTGGCTGCCCTGTCCAGCCAATGCTCTGCGTAGGCCTCGAACTTGGTGTTTTCACTTTCGTCGATGCCGGTGCGGAATCGTTTTTCCAGGCGCTCAGCCTCCGCATAGACATACTGTCTGATACTGCGCTTTGGAATCTCCTTGGGGACATCAATGGTGCGCGCCTGCATCCGTTTTTTCCCTGTCGTGGTGTATCCATTACAAACTGTAATTTTATATTTTCTTTCTCCGCGTTGTTGAATATAGGCCATGTACACCCCTCCTGCATTATGACGCCTGTGACGACAGTGACGGTGATGACGGTTGTGACGGCACATCCCGTGCCTGGCCCCCACTGTCACAACCGTCATTGCCGTCACCCGTGTCACTTTCTGTCAGGCAAAGAGACAAAAACCGTTTGTGGTTGCTGCGCTTTGTGTCCAGCAAAATTCCCTGCGCCGCCAAGGCGTCCTTGTGGCTTTGAAGATACCGGGAAAGCTGGGCCGGACCCCATAAGGAGCCCTGTTGTCCCAGCTTTTCCACCAACTCTGTGGCAGACCCGAGAAACTCGCCAGAGGCAAGCAGCTGCCGGATAGCCGGCAAGAGGTACATCAGCTGCAGCTCATCCGGCGAGCAGCTGCGGCTCCAGCAGCAGTCGGAGAATTCCAGCGTCAGTTCCCGATCTTCGATATCCCGCCCGGTGGCCGTCAGCAGGGCCGTTCCCTCCTGGCGCTTCTGGCGGATGAGAATGATGGTGCCGTCGGCGGCCCCGGTCAGACCATTGGTGCCGGACAACCGGTTGAAAGGGTCCTCGTCCGGCATTTTGCGCAGGTGGTGAATGACCAGCAGACAGACGTTGCAGCGGTCGGCCAGTTCTTTCAGTGCGGCGGCATCCTGATAGTCGTTGCCGTAGGATGCGTTGGCACCGGCGACCATCCGTACCTTTTGCAGCGTGTCAATAATGACCAGCCGGATGCCCGGGTGCTCGGCCAGCATCCGGTCCAGCTGCTGCTCCAGCCCCTGCCCGATCATGGGTGCATGGCCGCAAAGGTGCAGACCGGCGGGCGCTTCCTCGGTCAGACGCAATGCGCGGGTGTGCAGCCGCCGTGGCCCGTCCTCCAATGCCAGATAGAGTACCTCACTTTTCCGGGTACGGAACCCGAGAAAGGGTTCTCCCCGGCAGACCGCCAGGCAGAGCTGCAGCGCCAGCCAGCTTTTGCCCACCTTGGGCGAGCCGCCCAGGAAGTACAAGCCGGGCGCCAGCAGTCCTTCCGCCAGCCAGGAGATGGGTTCCATAGGGTGGGCGTAGAGTTCCTGGAGGGTATAGGTTTTGAGTTCGTTTGACATAGACATTTCCTTTCTTGAAAAACAAAAAAAGCACCCGGTGCCCTCGACATTTCTGTCAAAGGCACCGGGTGCTTTGTAGGTATGGTGGATTGAAAAAAGGGTACACTTTCCCCTTATATCTTTTGAAAAAATATAAAAAATACAGCGCAACGCGCTTTTATAAAACTGCTCGCAAAGGCAAGCTGATACAAAATAAAAGAAAAGTGTCAGTCCTGTTTGCCGCTCGCCCCCGGACTGTAGGAACACGATCGGCAGGGCGCCACCGCCCGTTCACTTGCACCGTTGGAGGTCTAAAGATTGCAACCTGAAACGTGCAGCCCCATCTGACGTGTGGGGAAACCTGCGTATCATTATGTCCCCGGAAAGGTCCTGGCGGAAAGATCCCGGTGGCTTATGGGATCTTTCTTGGATCGTTGTGGAATCGCTCCGGCCATAGCGGCCATCCTGGCGCCAACATCTCTCGCTCTCTTTCCGTGGAACGTACCGATCGTGCTGAATATTCAATTTTCAAGGTGCCGAAAGTACTTTTTACTATACACGCCAAATATGAAATTTTCTGCGTTGACTTTGCGCAAAATTTGGGCTTTTTCTATGAATCAACGACTCTGCTCCCGAAGGCGTTCCCGTTTGCGAAGTTTTTGGAGAGAAAAATCCAGGATTCGTTCTTTTCTCGCACGGAGCATGGTTCTGTAGAAATTCCTTTGCAGCTCCGATAGGAACGGGGTCGTTTCAATCAGACCATAAATTTGGTTCATATTGATTCTGGGAACGATTCGCTTCAAGGCTTTGTTGCAGTCCGGATTTTTCAGGGAGGAAATGAACTTGAAATATTGGATTTTCTGGCCGTTTTCTTTGATACCCGAAAGAGGTCTTTCAAAGATACGTAATTCCAACTCTGCAGGATCTTCCAATGCTCTTTTCATGATCTCTTCGTCTGCTTGCGGAAACAGACAGCTTCCACAGTCGTAAACCGGCGCAAGCGATATTTCGTCGGTTCTGCTGTCGTACAGAAATCCCCAGTTACCATTATGTCTGTCCCAGTTGCCAATGAGGGCATCGACAATAAACATATCCCAGAACCGGTCCTTGAGTTGTTGGGGGTCCATTGCGCGCTGTTCTTCTAAGGTCTTGATAATATCGCTGAGCTCTGTGCCGTAGCCGTTGTGGACAGAGTCGATAATCGTATTTTTCAGGGAGGCAAAATCCTGCAATACAAGGCCGCCCGAGGTAAAGTCCTTACAGGCAACGACAATTTTTTCTTTTCCGTTTTTGGTATACGTTCCCAGTAATGTTTCCTGTACGGGAATACCGACGATTGCAAAAATATGGGAACCAAGATATTCTGAGATACACCCATTGGCATAGCTCATGTTTTTATTGATGGAAGGTGCAGCAGGAAACTTTAACATATACAGTTCGTTGTTGTATAGCACGGAAATTTTGCTGCCATTTGCACCAGCATATGTCTTGTTCCGTACAGGTAGGTTTGTAAAATCAATCACAGGTCAATCACCTCGTTTCATCCTTAAATACTTTTCACGCAGATACCAAGCCTGTTCAGAAGAGATTTCCTGTTCCACCTCCGCCGAATTGATATCTGCATTCAGTTCGCTCCAATTCAGATCCCAATGGTAATCCTTCTTTCCATTGTCCACAAGTTTCCAGGAAGCGATCATATTTTCCAAGGAAGATTGAAGATAGGCAGGCAAACCGCGTTCAAGGTAGTTCTTACGTTTCGGCAAACCGCTTTCTCTGTCATAGCCTTGCACCGCATCCAAAGACAGGATGAATTCCATGGTGCACCCCAATGCCTTTGCAAGCTGCTGCACGGTCCGGGCAGAACATTTCTGCAGGGAACTCTTACCGGAGCAAATATCTATAATGGTTGTTTTGGGAACACCACTGATTTTTGACAAGCGATATTTGGTAATGTTTTTGCTATCCAGATAGCCTTGCAGATCCATACGATTTTCCTCCTTCTATCATCCAGTATATCGGCACACCGACCGTCAGTCAACTGATTTGCAAAAATAAAGGTTTATAACGCTGCCTTTGCCGTTACAGTAGTAAATGTTATCCGTAAGGACTCAGCCTGGGAGGACTGCAAGGTACGATTGCTGTGGCGATGTGTTTGGAAACAGAAGACAGGGGTTTGGGGAGAGCCCCCAAAATTTGCGTTTGGATATCCAAACGCTATGCTAGCAAAGCTTACTGGGCTGGAAAAGTGATTTTGTGTATACCTCTTTCGCGGTATATCTTGGTTTTTACAGCCATAGTCGAACATCTTTTCGATTTGTACCACCGACATACCATCTTTGTACCACCCGGGTACTTTTCACACTCCACCACACCGTTCGTCTCCAAACCACCGTACTAACTGTGGTACTTGTAGAGGGAATTTGTACCATGTGTGGTATGTTTATGTTTCCTCACTTGCCGTTTGCCAAACTTTGCAGGAAATCAATCGTCTTTCGGGGAACTTTCTTCTCCTCTTGTTCCTTCTTGGATATTGCCACGGCACTCACCCCAACAGACGGTGCCAAATGTGCCTGCGCCAGCTCTTCTCGGATAATAGCCCGCAGCCGTTCTTCAAACTGCTTTTGCTTATCCTGTTGCAAAATCGCCTCCACCAAAAATGTAGTGCGGGAACCATGACGCTTGCTTTGCAAAATTCGCCATGCCTCCCGCTCGTTGGGTTCATCCAGATTCAAATTCAAGTGATAATGTGCTCTTGCCATGCTGCTCCTTTTTGCATATTCTGCCGATTTGACTTTTTCTAAGATTTTGTCTACAATGAAATGTGAAGAAGTCCTTCACTTTTATGTTTATATTATATGTATTCAATTTTCACTTGTCAATATCCGAGCGCAAACAACACGCAATATTTTCTCATATTTGGAGGTTCCCATGAAATTCAGTGATAAACTTCGCATGGCACGCAAAGCCAAAAAGCTGACGCAGGCTGCGCTTGCCGAGCAGGCGGGGCTAAGTTTGCGGACAATCATCGCCTACGAAAAAGGCGAGACCTACCCACAGAAACGCTCGACCTACCAGGTGCTGGCCCAACTGTTGGATGTGTCGCTGGACTATCTGCGCAATGAAGAGAGCGAGCCAGACCTGCAGCAGCCATTGCCCAAAGAGGTGTGGGAGGCAAAGGTGCAGCAGCTGGCCCATGACCTGGGCCTTGTCCCCCGCCTCACCTATGAAGAGTACTGCGAGGGCTTCCGCAAACATGCTGCCGGGCATGGTGTGATACTGGATGACAACTATTTTCAGCAAGCCCAACAGCCGACGTATCCCATGGAAGTCACCCGTCCGGCACAGGTCGCAGACTTCCCTGCGCTGCTGCGCATCTACAAGCAATGGACGGCGATCCAGAAAAGTGACGATGACCAGCCGTTGGAATCCATTGCCGAAAAGCTGGTTCACTGGCTGGATGCTCGACAGTGTTTTATGATGGAGCAAGACGGACAACCGGTCACCTGGTTTATATTGGAATGTCCCAAGGCCATCGACTACGTTCAAAACAACACCACAACAAAGCCCACCGCTACAATGGTCGGCCCCTACACGGTCATCAGCCAGCAAATTGCCATAAGCCGGATGTTCAGTTATTGCCAGACCTGTTGTCCGAACCTGCAAATCTGGGTGGAAGCAGATAACGCCGCCGCACTGGCATGTTGGAAAGGCCAGTGGATGCAAGAAAAAGATTCCACCGAGGATTCAACCGGAAAACGCCTAATACTGATGAGGAACGGATAACAACAACGAAAAGGAGCAATCAATGAATTGGATCGAGGCTATCAAGAGAATCCGCGAAGCACAAGAAAATAACCGTCTTGTTATTTTCGTGGGCGCAGGGGTTTCAAAAAATTCAGGGTTGCCCTCTTGGGGACAACTAGTGGATTCCATTGCGCAAAAAATCGGTTATGATAAGTGCTCGCTGTGTTCCCAACGAAGTTCCTGCAAAGTGCCAGGCAAGTGCTCCTTTACGCAAGAAGAACTTTTACGGATTCCAGAATATTTTTATCAAAATGATTACTCGGAACAGAAAAAAGAATATTACGATTTCATTGCCAGCCGGTTGACGTCGACACAGCCCTCCAATCCGATCAACGATCAAATTCTTCGGATCTTGCCGCATCATATTATTACTACGAATTACGATCACCTGCTGGAAGAATGTACTTCGGCAAACGTACACTTTTATCAGGTGATTAAAACAGACCAGGATATGCTATCCGCCGCCAACGACCGGTATATTGTCAAAATGCATGGCGACATAGACAGACCCTCATCAATGGTACTGAAAGAAAGCGATTATATTGACTATGAACAAAATCATCCATTGATCAGCACATTTATTCGGTCTCTCTTGATCAATCACACCTTCTTGTTTGTCGGATATTCTTTGAACGATTATAATTTCAATCTCATTATTGGTTGGATCAATTACTTTCAAAAAAATTATAACATAAAAAACTGTCCGTCAAACTTTCTTGTTGATGCCAAAACGCCTTCTGAATATGAGGTAACCCGACTTCAGTCAAAAAACATTTATCCTATTGGGCTGGATACACTGCCCTCAGACCTTGACCAAAAAACAGCAGTGCCCAAGGAGCTGACCGACAAGGTAGGCCGACAGCTTTATACATTTTTGGATTGCATCACGGATGTGGGCGTTCTGAACGCCTATATACCATTGCGTGACGTACTTGGTGAAAAATACGCGTTGTTGGCCCCTTATAAACGAATATCTTGGCAAGATTTGCTCCAGGTTCAAAATTTGGGGCAAGCCGAAGTGATTGCCGATATTCTCCTGTTTCACAACAAAAACTGGTATGATCAGGTTTCCGAACTGGTAAAGGATAATGACAAAAATGTGCTTTCAACCTTCCGAAAAGCCGGTATAGCAGGTATTCAACTTTCTGAAGACGAGGCATCGTATCTGAATGTTTCTTCTACCGAAGCAGACAGCGCCCCTTGGAGCAAGCTCTTTTCACTCTATCTGAACAACGAATACGCCACCTTGCTTGAGCAATCCAAATCTCTTGCGGACCCAGACCAAATTCAGTATTACCAGTATTTGATCACTGGCCAACTTTTGCCAGACGCACATCCAGGCAAAAACAGTGATTATATATCTCTTTTACTTCATCAAATTCGTCTGCGCTTGTATCGTTTGAACTGGTTGAATCGTCAGGAAGCGCGTACTCGTGGCATTGAGCAATGGATCGACTCCGCTCCTTTCCGTTATCGACCGGCCATTCGCTATATCACCAAGCTGTTTCAGTCGACTGCATCTGATATGAAAAGAATGGCGGGGATTCTTCAAAATCAAGAGAAGCGATACCAATACCGCATAAATGGTTGGAGGTCCGGGCAGGCAGACATTGAAATTCTCCGTTTGCAAGCGTATGCGTATGATTTCTACTTTTTCACCAAAGAGAACGCGATTCCGCTCGACTACTTTCAAGATGGACAGAATTATTTGAGTTACTACTTGCAGGCCATTCTCTGTTCCTATTCGCCAATTGATGATAGTTATTCGGGCAATTTTTTCGATGTGCGGACAGAACGCGGGCCGTATACCCTGCAAGAAATTGATGTCGACATGTTCACAAAGTATGTAAAACCCAGGGATTTTCTGGCCTGGTTGAAAAAATACCACGTCCAAGAATTACATCTTTCAGATAATATCGACATTGCAGTAAAATTCAAAAACCTGTGTGATAGTTTTCTCTGTTTCGATATTGCGAAGTGGCTGGATTTTATTGCCAATCTTTCTATTATCGTTTGTTTGACAGCATTGAAGCAGGAATCCTTGGAAATCATTCTGGATTCACTTTCCAATATTTTGGAGCAGAAAGCCGTTAAAGATCCCACCACTAGGGATTCCTTGTTTGATGCAACCGAACGTTTACTTTATCATTGCAATGATGCAGAACTTTGTAAGTCAAAAAAGCGTTTGCTCAACGACCTCTTGGATGATCGACTATACATCAATATTAAGCACCTTGATTTTAGGTTATCGAGGATGTTTAAGAAACTGGCTCCGTATGCAGACACCAACATTCGTACGCGTGCGGAAAAGCTAGTCGAAAGCGCCTCCCTCGAACAGGAGAAATGTGACCGAAATGTTTTGTTACACTCTTTGCTTCCTGTGGAGAAGTATGTCTCTTATCTCTGCGGACATTTAGATTTATTAGATATTCGTTTCCTTTTTGACTTGATCCATGAAAACATTATTCCATTTAGCACTGATATTTCTGATTACCTGCTCAATGTGATAAACCAAGAAGTTAAAAAGCGTGAATCCCAACAAGGATATAGGGTTATTCCCGATTCCTTAGCAATTGCTATCCATGCATTCATCCTCTTTTCTCTGATGGGGGAACGAGTTGACCTGTCGAATCTTGCGCCTTACGCACAATATGATAAATTTCTTGAATTTATCTTGGCGCCTGACGAATTTGACTATACCAAAGTTGACACAAGAGACTATCTGTGGCAACGCCTCATTTCGTCCAAACAATACCAGCGCCACTTTGTAAATCACCGTAAGGATATTCTCACTAACGAACTCAAACAGGCGTTTTTAAGCAGCAACACCACCCGGGAACAGCAAAAAATCGTGTACGGTATTCTCTTGCAAAAAGATGAGCTTTTCGAATTCGAGTAAGCCAATCCACGAATTTGTAGACTTAGTTTCTCGCTTTCCTTCTTCCGCCTAGTACATTATATCCAGTCTCCACCAACGCCCGTGAACTGACCCAGATTGTGCAGACAGTACAAAAAGAGCCCCTGGTGCAGGAATA
>ERZ1090878.341-NODE-341-length-26230-cov-11.368711_pt1 | contig 26230 bp, 23 predicted proteins | sample MGYA00478473_ERZ1090878 | MGnify/ENA primary metagenome ERZ1090878 (study PRJEB33644, sample SAMEA5815720) | chicken gut metagenome | biome: Chicken; feature: Gastrointestinal Tract; material: Caecum | place: Ireland | collected 2019-01-01 | study: A study of the... | reverse complement strand
CGGTACGCACGGTGGTGTGAGAGGACGGGAGTTAATCACTCCCTCCTACTCGATCAGAGCCTGCGCCGTTTTGCGAGGCGGACTGCTGTTCCTTATAAATTTCCGAGACTTCTCTGGAAAGCTGAAGCTGTATATCCGAAAAGGAATTTTCCGGAAGATTCCGGGAATCGGGACCGGGCTGCGGCTCCTGAGAAGGCGGGGAAGACACAGGCGGTTCTTTGAAATCCGCAGCGTATTCCCTGGGCCGGGAAGGGGAAGGCGCCGGTTTCTGCGCCCTTCGGGCAGCTGTTTTCTGCGGCTGTTTTGTTTCCGGTTCACGTCTTTTCCGGCGCCGTTTTTTTCGTTTCGTCTTTTTTTCTTTCCGTTTCTGCTTCTTCCGGGACTTGCGGCGCCTGGCCTGCTCCCGATTTTCCCGCTGCAGATTCTGATCTTCCTGCTCCCAGTAATCTTTGTTCTTCCATGGCTTCAGCTGAACCAGAATGCCCAGAAAGGCCAGAATCGCTGTCAGCAGAATGGTGAGGAGAGGGCTGTCCTGTCCGGCGAGAGACAGCAGAAGAAAAGCAGAACCAAAACCTCCGCCGATGGCAGTGACCAGAGAGACTGTCACCCGCTCCCGGGCCAGAGCAAAGCCTCCGGCGGCGGCGCCGGCGATGAGGCAGGCTGCCAGGGCAGCCGTGGATGCCGGATGGAGAAGCTGCAGCAGGAGGAATACAGTGACTCCCCAGCACAGGATAAAAAGACCTGCCCGGTACAGCAGATATCCCAGCAGGGCACAGAAAATTCCCGCCGCCAGAGCTGCCAAAAGAGACCAGCGCAGGGAAAGCCGCATATGTATGCAGACCGCCAGACCGACAGCGGATCCCGCAAGAAAGCTGACGAGCACAATCCATAATTTCCGCAGCCGGTATCCCAGGAAACAGTTCAGCAGTGCAAAGACCAGAGCCGCAGCGGTCAGATACATTCCGTATTTCTGAAGGAAAACGCTGAAAGCGTTCCATTGGCCGGCAAGCTGGCGGATCAGTTCAAAGTGTTCCATAGAGTATCCTCCTTTGCGTTACAGGACCGGCAGCCGAAAGGGGCTGCGTTTACCGGTGATTGTAGTACGGTTTTTGGAATTTATCAAGGCAATTCACATTTTTTTTATAAATGCATAGGATAATAGGGAAAGCAAATGGGCAGGTACAGAGGGATGTTTTATCAAAAACCGTTACCCTTTTATATGGCGTATCCGGTGCCCCGTTTTTTTGACCGGGAATGGGAGCAGGAGCGGGATCTGCGGATTATGCAGTCCTATTATTCCGGAAGAACCGCGGAAATTCAGAAACTGGTGGAGCGGGAATGCGACCGTATGGAATACGATGGAAGCATGATGTTTGATGATTATCCGGACAAATTTATGATGCGCAGAATCTGCCGGCGCATTGAAGAGCAGCTGGAAGAAAAGGGAAAATCCGGGGGCAGTTCAGGCGGGGAAGAACTGGAGGAGCTGATCGGCGTTCTTCTTTGCGGAGAGATGTACCGGCGCCGGTGCCGCAGGAGAAATTGCCGCGCATTTTTTTAAATTTCCGGTTGCTGATTTTACGTAAACCGATTACAATAGAAGCATGCAGTCAGACATTCAGCCGGTCTCCGGGCGGGGCGACCCGCCGGGGACAGCTTCCGGCAGCCGGCCGGTAAAATGGGGAAACGGGCCGGCAGGGGGGACAAGCCGGAAGAACGGGTCAAATAGATAAGGGGAGCAATCAAAGAATGAAAAAATTTCTCATCAGGGCAGGGATCCTCATTGGCGTTTTTGTGGCCAGTGTTCTTATTTTTTCCGGGATTTTTAACAGAAAAGAGATCGTAGATACCAGAGCCATGGATAGTCCCACGCTTCCGGTGGCTTACATGCAGGTAGACGGAATTAAGGTGAACCGCATGTATGGTTATTGTCAGGATGTAGACGGAAAAACCATGCGTGAAACGGTAACGCCTGTGTATACAGGCCGGGAACTGGCTCTGGAGATTCAGAGTTTTGACAACGAGATACGGGGAGTGGACTATGAGGTGACTTCCCTCACCGACGGCAGCCTGGTTGAGAACGCCCGCGTCAAAAATCTGACGGAGGACGCAGGGAGCTACGCGGCCTCTTTTTCTCTGGAAACGCCCATTCTTCTGGATCAGGAATATCTGCTGACCTTTTACGTGGATACAGGCCGGGAGGAGCCGATCCGCTATTATACCAGGATCGTGCAGCGCTCCAGCGCCAAGGCGGAGGGGTATCTGACCTTTGTTGAGGACTTTTATGAAAATTGTCTGGACAAGAACCTGAGCGAGGATCAGATCGCTCAGCTGGAGCCGGACAGTTCTGTCTCCAACAGCAGCTTTCAGTCCGTGGATATTCATTCCAGCCGGGATATGATTACCTGGGGAGAACTGGATCCGCAGCTGGTGAAAGCGCCGGTGCCTTCGATTGTGGAATTGAATGCTATGACCGGCAGCGTCAGCCAGGAATATATTTTCTCTTCCGAGGATTCCGAGGGGAACGCCGAATATTATAAAGTACGGGAATTTTACCGTATGCGCATGAACCAGGATCAGGTGATCCTGCTGGATTTTGAGAGGTCCGCAACCCAGATCTTTGACGGGAACCTTCCGGTACAGACCGGTTCCGGACTGAATCTGGGGGTGGTAAGCCCAGAGGTGCAGTATATGACCAGTCAGCCGGCGGATATGGCGGCATTTGTCATTGAGGGGGAACTCTGGTCCTACAACCGGAGCACCAATAAGGCGGCCAGAGTCTTCGGCTACCACAGCGGCAGCTGGGATGAGAGAGAAGAGGGCGGAAATTATGAGATTAAGATCGTAAGGATCAGCGAAACCGGAGACATTACCTTTGTTGTTTACGGGTATATGAACAGCGACCGGTTTGAAGGACAGCTGGGCATTGGGGTCTATACCTACAGCGCGGAGCAGAATACGGCGGAAGAGGAATTGTTTCTCCACAGTGATACGGCTTTTCAGGAGATGCGGCAGAGTCTTTCCCACCTGTCCTATGTAAGCGCGGATGGAAATCTTTATCTGTTCCAGGACCGGACGCTGTACCGCATCCGTCTGGAGGACGGATCCTCCCAGCCGGTAAAGGAGGGCATTGATCCCCAGTGCTTTGAAGTTTCCGACAGCCAGCGGACGGTGGCCTGGATGGATGAAATGCTGCCGGACGGTTCTTCCAACATTACGGTGATGAATCTTGACAGCGGGGAAACCCGGACGATTTCCGCGGGAGCGGGGGAGAAGATCAAAGCCCTGGGCTTTATCAATGAAGATTTTATTTACGGCCTGGCCCGGGATCAAGAGATTCTGACGGATCCTTCCGGCAGCACCCTGTTTCCCATGTACCGGGTGTGCATCGAAAGCTTCAGCGGGGAAATCCTGAAAGATTATCAGGCAGAAGGATATTATGTAACCGGAATTACGGTGGATAACGGACTGATTGAGCTGAAGAGAGTGCAAAAGACGCAGGAGGGAGGATATTCCGAGACCAACAGCGACCATATCATGAATAATCTTCAGCCGGATGAGGAAACTGTTACTGTCAGGCTGAGTGTCAGCGAGCGGAAAAAGACCCAGGTGCTTCTGGAGTTCAGTGTCGCGGGCAGTTCCGAAAATATGATCGTGCTGAGGACCCAGTACCTGGAGACTTCTGACATGCCGGAGACAGTGATTGAGCTTCCGGAGAATGGGCAGGAACAGTATTACGTCTACGGAAAAGGCCGCCTGCTGGGCATTTACGCGGAACCGGGGGAAGCCGTCAATCTGGCGGATGAGCAGGTGGGAACCGTGCTCAACAGCCGGCAGCAGTATGTCTGGGAGAGAGGAAACTGGGGAACAGGCCACATCATAGAAGCCTCAGAGCTTCCGGAAGTTTTCCGCCAGGGAACAGCGGACCCGGCAGCCATCGGGGATGGTCTGGGGGAGGAATATAGTGTTCTGAATCTGACGGGCTGCTCTCTGGAAAGTCTGTATTACCAGCTGAGCCGGGGCTGTCCGGTGGCGGCAAGAAGATCTGCCTCTTCCGTGGTGACCATCGTAGGATATGATATCTACGACAATATCTGGATCTACGATCCCGGTACCCAGGCGGTGAGCGCTCTGGCCTGGGAGGACGCGGAGGCTCAGTTTGGAGCCTGCGGAAATGTTTTTATCAGCTGTCAGAAAAAGTGAAAAGGAGCGGAATCTATGGATGAGAGAATCAGAGAACTGGCCCACCGGCTGGTAAATTATTCCTGCCGGGTAAGCCGGGGGGATCGGGTGTGGATTCACTATATCGGAAGTGAGACCCGGGAATTGGCGAAGGCTTTGATCCGGGAGGTATACGCCGCGGGAGGAATCCCTTTTGCCCATTACGAGGATCCGGAGATCCAGCGGGAGATTCTGCTGCAGGCGGACCGGGAACAGCTGGAAGCTATGGCGGAATGGGACGCGGCGGAGATGTCCCGGATGGACTGCTATATCGGAGTGAGGGGCAGCGACAATGTGTCGGAACTGTCGGATGTGCCCGGGGAGCAGATGAATCTCTATGAAACCTGCTATTCCACTCCGGTCCACCACAGGATCCGTGTGCCGAAGACCCGCTGGGTGGTTCTGCGGTATCCTAACCGGGCAATGGCCCAGCTCTCCGGAACAAGCACAGAAGCTTTCCGGGATTTCTATTTCCGGGTCTGCAATCTGGATTATTCCAGAATGGCCAAAGCCATGGAGGCTCTGGTGGATCGTATGAACCGGACCGACCGGGTGCGGCTGAAGGGGCCGGGAACGGATCTGACCTTTTCCATCAAGGGAATTCCGGCGGTGCCCTGCGCCGGCCATATGAATATTCCCGATGGGGAGGTGTACACCGCTCCCGTGAGGGATTCCGTGAACGGCACCCTCTCCTATAACACGCCTTCTCTGTATCAGGGATTTACTTTTGAAAAGGTCAGCTTTACCTTCCGGGATGGGCGGATCGTGTCGGCCCGGGCCAATGATACGGAACGGATCAACCAGATTCTGGATACGGACGAAGGGGCCCGGTATATCGGAGAGTTTGCCATCGGCGTCAACCCCTATATTCTGGAACCCATGAAGGATATTCTCTTTGATGAGAAAATTATGGGCTCCATCCATTTTACTCCCGGCAGCTGCTACGAGGACGCGTACAATGGAAACGTTTCGGCGATCCACTGGGATCTGGTATGGATCCAGCGGGAGGAGTACGGCGGGGGAGAAATTTATTTTGATGATGTTCTGATCCGAAAGGACGGACGATTTACAGTTCCGGAACTGGAATGCCTGAATCCGGAACATCTGATCTGAAAAAGCGGCACAGGGCCGTCCCAGACAAAACAGTGTCCGGGGCGGCCCTGTCCGCGTTATCCCGGCGGCGCGCCCGAAGGAGCGAACAGGCAAAAACGGATTTTTTTCATCTGCGTGAAAAATTGGGTTGAGAAATTTTCACGGCAATTTTGTCAAAGATTTACAAAGTTCGAAAAATGTCGGAAAATGACTGGACAAACACTTCCAGAGTGCTATAATGAGTTCACAATCAATCAAAGTTCAATGATAAGCAATCCGGTTTCCGGTTGTATTTCCCCTCGAGGTTATAATTGAAAACAGAATCAGGAGGTGGGGCAGTGGTTTTCAGGTACTGCCTGGTGCTCTTGCTGACTGTTGGAGCGGCAGGCATGGATCTGCGGACACAGAAGATATCCAATATCTGGCTGTGCTGCGGATGGCTGAGTGGTCTTGGACACCAGTTTCTGACAGATCAGATCCGGGGCTTAGGAAGCTTTGCGGCGGGGAGTTTTCTGCCGGCGGCGCTTCTGTGGATCCTGTTTCTCTTCCGCATGATAGGCGCAGGAGATATAAAGCTTTTATCTGTGCTGGGCGGCATCATGGGAGTTCCGGATATTCTGATCTGTATGATCTGGTCTGTTATCTTTGGAGCGGTTTTGTCCGCTGCAATCTTAATTATCTGCGGGGATCTTTCCCGGCGTCTTACATATTTTACCAACTATTTTAAATTATATTTTCGCACAGGGAAAAGGATTCCTTACAGAAGAGAGGGAAGCCGTCCGGAGCATATCCATTTTTCGGTTCCTGTACTTATGGGGGTTCTCCTGTGGATCGGAGGGTTTTATTGATGCAGAACAAATCCCGGCATATTTTTGCGGTCTGCGATGTGGAAGTGGAATATGCCTACAATTTTATGGAGTATTTAAACAGAAAAAGGAGCCTGCCCTTTGAGGTTCAGGCCTTTACAGGACCGGAGATCCTGTGTGAATTCGCCGGGAAGCATCCCATCGAGATTTTGCTGATCTCCGACAAGGCGGTGACGGAGGAGGTACGGCAGCTGAAGGTGGGAAAACTGATTATCTTGTCGGAGGGAGTCCACAATCCGGAACTGGATCAGTATCCCAGCGTGTACAAATATCAGGCTTCTGATGACATTATCCGGGAAGTCATGGACTGCTACGGGGCGGAGAAAGCCGCCGTGTCGGGGGAGGCTGTGTTTAAGAAGGAGGCGGCCGTGATCGGCGTGTACAGTCCGGTAGGCAGAACCCAGAAAACCTCCTTTGCCGTTACCCTGGGACAGATTTTAGCCAGAGAGCGGGCGGTGCTGTACCTGAATATGGAAAGCTATTCGGGATTTGAGGAATTGCTGGGGGAGGATTATGAGAGAAATTTAAGCGATCTTCTGTATTACGCCAGGCAGGAAAACACCAATCTGGTCCATAAGCTTCAGGGAATGGTGAGGAGCCTGCAGAATCTGGATTACGTGCCGCCGGCAGTGGGTCCCATGGATATTCAGGAGGCGGGAAGCAGGGAATGGACGCTGCTGCTGAGCCAGATCGTCCAGAACAGCGGCTATGAGGCGGTGATCCTGGATCTGGGGGACGGGGTCTGCGACCTGTTTCAGATCCTGGAGCTGTGCACCCAGATCTATATGCCGGTGAGGAACGATCCCTTTTCCACGGCTAAGATCCATCAGTTCGAAACGCTGCTGCGGGTATGGGATTACACAGGAGTGCTGGAAAAAATCAGAAAGATTAAGCTTCCCTTTCACAGCACCAGCCGCACAGGGCCCGGATACTTTGAAGATCTGGTGTGGAGCGAACTGGGGGACACGGTGCGGCAGCTGCTGAGAAAGGAGCCCGGTTGAGAAACTTTGAGGAATTAAGAAGACAGCTTCTGGACCGCCTGGACACCGGGCGGGAACTGGAGGAGGCAGAGATCCGGGAGGCCATTGACAATCTGGTGCTGGAAGAAGGCAGAACCTGCCTGCTTTCTCTGAAAGAGAAAACCGAACTGCGGAACGCCCTGTTTTATTCCGTCCGGGGATTGGACGTACTGCAGGAACTGGCGGAGGATCCTCAGGTGACGGAGATCATGGCCAATGGGTGCCGGAACATCTTTTTTGAAAAGGGCGGTGTGATCCGGCGCTGGGACAGAGGTTTTTCTTCACCGGAACGGCTGGAGGATGTAATCCAGCAGATTGCGGGCCGGTGCAACCGTACCGTAAATGAGCAGATGCCGGTGATGGACGCCAGGCTGGCGGACGGATCCCGGGTCAATGTGGTCATGCGCCCGGTAGCTCTGGACGGCCCTGTTCTGACTATACGGAAATTTCCGGACCGTCCTATGACCATGGACCGGCTGGTGAGCCTTGGCACCCTTACCAGGGAGGCGGCGGATTTTCTGAGGGAGCTGGTGGAGGCCGGCTATACGATTCTGGTAGGCGGAGGAACCTCTACAGGGAAAACCACATTTCTCAACGCGCTGTCCGCCTTTATCCCCGCGGACGAGAGAATTGTTACCATCGAGGACAATGCGGAACTGCAGCTGCAGGGAATTGAGAATCTGGTGCGGCTGGAGGCCAGACCGGAGAGCCTGCAGGGCGGCCGGGAGATCAGTATCCGGGATCTGATCCGGACTGCCCTGAGAATGCGGCCGAACCGGATTATCATCGGCGAGGTCCGGGGAGCGGAGGCAGGGGATTTTCTTAACTGCCTGAACACCGGACATGAGGGGAGCCTGGGAAGCGCCCATGCCAACAGTATCCAGGACATGGCGGGAAGGCTTGAGATGATGGCCCTGATGGGCACCCGTCTCCCGGCGGAAGTGATCCGCCGCCAGATCGCCGCCGGCATCCAGGTGCTGATACATTTGGAGAGGGACAGGGAAGGCAGAAGGAAAGTGGAGGAGATCGGGGAGATCACCGGCGTACAGGAGGGGGAAGTACAGGTGGCTTCCCTGTACCGCAGAGCTTCCACGGGAGAACTGGAGCGGACCGGGGAGCTTCAGAAAAGAAGAAAGCTGGAGAGATACAGAGATGAAAAACAGAAGGCAGAAGGAAAAAATCAGATATGACAGGTATTTCTTTTCCGCCGGCGAATGGGTCCGGTATCTGGCCGCGGGCTGCGGGCTGGGCGGGTTTGCCGTATGGCTCTGCTACCATACCTGGATGGCGGTTCCTGTGGGAGTACCTCTGGCGGTCTGGTACATCGCGGGAAAGAAAAAACAGCTGGCGGAGGATAGGAGAAAACGCCTGAATTACCATTTCCGGGAAATTCTCTCCTCTCTGCGGACAGCCCTGTCTGCAGGGTATTCCCTGGAAAACGGTCTGCTGGAAGCCCTGAAGGATATAAAAAAACTCTACGGACCGGAAGATGAGGCGGTCAGGGAAATGGAGAGAATCGGCGTTCAGATCCGGCTGCAGATTCCCGTGGGGGAGCTTTTCGCAGAACTGGGACGGAGGAGCCAGGTAGAGGATATCCGGAATTTCGCGGAGGTTCTTACTATCGCCAGACGTATGGGAGTACCGCTGGATAAAATTCTGGAAAATACAGAAAGGACCATCCGGGAGAGGGTAGAAACCCGGAAGGAGATAGACGCCGCCCAGGCGGCGAAGAAATATGAGCAGCAGATTATGAGCCTGGTCCCGGTTGGCATGATTCTGTATCTCAGATTTTCCTTTGACGGTTTTATCGAACAGTTATACGGAAATCTTACAGGGGCGGCAGTGATGAGTCTCTGCCTGGGATTATATCTGTTCGCTTTCTGGCTGGGAAAACGGATGATCCAGACGGAAGTATAGGGGGAAGACATATGCTGATATTGCATGGGATGATTTTTCTGGTTCTCTGGATGTATCGAAAAAAATTAGACCGGCAGGTGCTGCTGCTGATTCTCTGCGGAAACCTTCTGGGAACCGGTCTGACTGCCGCGGGGATGCTGGAGAAGGAACAGCCGGTGACAGAACTGGAGCGGAGGTACGGGGAAACCACAGAAGTGGCTCTCGAGGCGGAGACAGAAGAGGGGGAACGGGAAGCCGTGACTCTGCAGATTCCACAGGCGGACTGGACATCCGAGGAAGCGAGAACTATGCTGCAGGAAAAGCTGGAAGAACTGGACGGGATGATTCTGGGAGACAATTCTTCCTTTGAGGAAGTCCGCCGGAATCTGTATCTTCCGGAACAGTTCGAGGATTCTCCGGTAACCGTCCGCTGGAGTACCAGCGACAGCGGACTGCTGGACTGGCAGGGGCGCCTGGGGCCGGAAATTCCAGAGACAGGAGGGAAAGTGATTCTCAAAGGAGAACTCATGCTGCAGGAAGAATCGCTGGTATATACCCGGACCTTGAGAGTATATCCGGGGGAAAAACCGGAAGATCTGGGCGAACTGCTGGCGGAGGAGACAGAGAGAGTCAATGAAAACAACCGAGGAACCAGTTACCGCCTGCCTTCGGCGGCGAATGGAGAGCAGATTACCTGGTTCCGGAAGAGAGAAGAAAAAGGCGGCTATATAGCAGTGCTGTCCCTGATCGCCGGAGCGCTTCTGGTATTTTTCAGAAAGAATGAAGCTTGGAAACGGGAACAGAAGACACAGGAAGAGATGAAGCGGGAATACCCGGAAGTAATGAGCAGAATTCAGCTGCTGCTGGGAGCGGGGATGGGGATGAGAAAAATATTTGAAAAAATTACGGCGGATTATAAAAGACAGCTGGAAAAAGAAAAAGGAGCGAAAAGACCTACCTATGAAGAAATCGCAGGTGCTTACTACGAAATGGCAGGAGGGGTTTCGGAGCAGGAGGCCTATGAAAATTTTGGAAACAGAAGCCGCCTGCCGGAGTTTAAAAATCTTTCCGTGCTGCTGGTGCAGAATCTGAAAAAAGGCAGACGGGAACTGGGGCCGCTGCTGGAGAGGGAGGTGAGCGCGGCGTTGGAGGAGAGGCGGCGCCAGGCCAGAGCGGAGGGGGAGAAGGCCGGCACCCGCCTGCTGCTCCCTATGGGGATCATGCTGCTGGTGGTTCTGATACTGATGGTAGTTCCCGCGTTTCTTTCTATTTAAAGCGGCGGGACAGAAAGGAGGAGTTTATGGGAGAATTGAGACAGTTTCTGAAGGAAGAGGATGCTGTGGGGGTGGTGGAGATTATTCTGATTCTGGTGGTTAAGTTTACTATATGCAATCTATAGATATAACGTGTATCACGAAGGTTACAGAGGATAAGTAAGGTACGGTATAAACAGGTATGTATATAAAGTAAAGAAATGCCTTAAAACAGAGTGGTAAGGGATTTGCTGGTGCGGTAAATGATTTGGAGTACAACAAAGAGTTGTACTTTTTTGTTATCTGTAAAATGAGCGGTGATGGGGTGGATAAATGTATCAGGTGATTGATGACCGGTATATCTGTGAGGTTTTAAGTCAGTATGAAAAAAAAGAGGAGGATCTGCGGAAGGAGATACAGGAAATGTATAGTCTGTTGGACAGACAAACGCAGATGCAGGATGATGCAATTCAATCCGCCAGTTATCATCTGAATGCCTTCCAACTTTCGGCGGACGTAAAGGATGTGAGCTCTACGGTTCTGGTTTATCAAAAACTGCTTAAAAAACATCAAACAGATATAGCAGAATACATATCTAGCCTACTTAGTGAACTGGATACGATTCATAGGGTTATGGTCTGCTACTATGTACTTCCCACAAAGGATAAGAAGATTTTGGAAAAATTCTACTGTCAAGATAAAGAAAAATACAGCATACGGGTATTGGAATTGGCAAAAGAGTTTCATCTTTCAGAAACATCTATTAAGAGGCGACGAAGGGAGGCGTTAAAGAAATTAAAAGAACTTTATGAAAGCAACAGGAGTTCTGATGAACTACTGCGTTTAAAGACAAAGGGACAATTATAGAAAATCATTTTTGAGCAAAGAAAGGAAGAGAAAATGAGGAAAATAACCATCTGGAACAGAAAAGGCGGAGTAGGCAAGACTACCATTTCTATTAATCTTGCGTATGAATTGTCACAAAGAGGATTTCGAGTGCTTTGCCTGGATTTAGACGGGCAGGCTAATCTTACCTCCTTTTTTGAGATAGATATGAAGGAAGAGCAGAAACCCAATCTTGCAAGGATTATAGATGCGAACATCAATTTTCTTCACATACCTGAAACAGATAAGGATTTCAAGCGGGGAATCTATGATTCCAGATATCAGGGAATCAGTATAATTCGTGGCAGTAGGGAAACGGAACTGCTTGCAGGGAATTCTATTCGGGCGTTGGATGAGATCTTGAATCAGGTGGATGAGAAATATGATATCGGAATTCTGGATTGCCATCCGGATTTTTCCTGGCTGACACAGAATGCAGTATACACAGCAGATTTTGTATTGGTTCCAATTTTGCTTGACGGATTCTCTCGGGATAATCTTAATCTGGTTGCGGAGGATATATTGGGAATTGAGGAGATGGCAGGTTATGAAATTACTTTTGCAGCAGTGGCAAATCGTGTTATGAACAGAAAAACTCAGAAACAGATTTATGAAGATATTACCCGCCGTCATGATTATCCGGTGCTTCAAACCTGTATACGAGATTATGCGGTTGTAGGAAATGCGTTGCTTAAGAAAAAAGCAATCTCCGAACACCGTAGAAGTTCCCCGCCGGCTTTGGACTTTCAGGATCTGGCCTATGAAGTACTGGAAAAATGTCGGATAAAGGGGGGATCATAAATGGCAAGTTTTGATTCAGTATTTAAGAAAAAAACGGAGGGGATTCCAGAACTTAAGCAGGGGAAACTCTTCCGAATCCATTACAGTAAGTTGGAGCAGTCTTCGTACCAATACCGAGAAATTACAAAGGCTGCCATCGAAAAACTGGCGGATCTCTTGGAAGCAGACGGGGAGGTTCTGCAGCCGCTTTTGGTACGGAGGCATGGGGCAGACACCTATGAGATTCTGGCCGGTCATAAGCGGTTCCTGGCGTGTCGTATGCTGGTGGAAGAACGTGGGGAAGAAGCATTTGCGATGATCCCGTGTTGTCTCCGATCGTTGGATGATATCAAAGCGGAATTTGCTGTATATTCGACGAATGGCTATGAAAGTAAGACACCCTATGAGCAAATGAAAGAAATCGAAGGTATGGCCCGCCTGATGAAAGAGCATCCAGAAGCATTTCCGGCAGAAAAAGGTCGGTTAGTAGAACGTATTGGCAGGCAGCTGCATCTATCACGCTCTGTGGTGGGAGATTATCAGAATATTTCCCACAATTTAGGCGAAAAGGGAAAAGCGGCCTTTCGAGAGGGGAAACTGGATAAGAGCGCCGCCTTAACCATGGCTTCCTTTTCAAAGCAGCAGCAGGAGGAGATGGTGGAAAAGGGGATATTGACAAGGAAAAAGATCCGAGAATATTCCGCGGCAGGGGAAAAAACGGTAGAGAAAAAGACAAGTTGGAGAGATGTTATCCAAGGAAAAAGAGAAGCGGATGCAGAAATACCGGAAAATTCTCTCAAACGGTCTGGAACGGAAAGCAAAGAAAAAGAGAAGGGAGTGACCGGAAAAAGGAAGGAAAGGATTATTCTGCCAACGGAAAAAAATCTGGAAAGACCGATGAAAACAGCTTCAAGTGGCAGAGTTTTGGAGGAATGCTCTATAGGTCCAGAACAACTTTCAAAGATTTCAAGAGTCGGGAGATGCCCGTCTTGCAGCGCGCAAGTGTTTTATCCGGTGAATTTAAAATTTTGCGGGTATTGCGGAAGCCCGGTTTACTGGAAATTATAAAAGAAAGAGGGAAGAATCAGATGGAAAAAAGTTCAGAAAAAGAAATTTGTACATTTATCGAAGAACTCGAGGCAAACCTTCTGGTACCGCATCGGATAGAAGATCCGGAATTAGCGGAAGAATTGTTCCAGGTAGCCAAAAAAAACCACCAGAAAGCGGTCTTATGCAACTGTGGATCGGAGGCATGGATTGCTTGCGGTAAGGCTGCAAAAAAGACACTTCGTTGGATGCTGAAAGATTCTTTAAAAAGTCATACGCAGGCGATCTTAAGGATTGGAGACGCATTAGACCAATTAGAAGGGAAGATTTCGAAACCGAAAAAATAGGAAATAGCCTGCCCTGGGAATCCATAAAGTGGATTGCCATGCCCTCAAAAGCACAGGGCAGCTCAGCCTCTCCGCTTTAACTCTTCCTTTCGCGGGGAAGCTGTAAAAAAGGATCCCGTCGGCATCCCCCCCTGATCCGGCGGGATCAAAAAACAGGGGATAAGGAGATTGAAATGAAAGATATAGGATATATGGATAGGTTGTTAAAAGAATTGGAAGAAAGCGGCTTGATTATTCGAATCAAGGGCGACTGGGATGCAATGGAAAAAATTTATTTGTTGAACCCGGCTACCAGACAGGAAAAAAAGACGGAACTTATGGGAACGGTAGGCAGGTAAAAGAGCATACCCTGGGAGGAGAAGCAAATGGCAGAAAAACTGGCATTAGATTACTTTTACGGGAAGGAAGCGGAAAGATTTGTTTTTTATAGGATCCCTAAGATCCTGTTTACGGATCCACGTTATAAAGAGATTAGTACAGATGCAAAGGTTTTATATGGCCTGATGCTGGATCGGATGTCATTATCAGTAATAAATGGCTGGGTTGATGAGCAAAACCGAGTTTATATTGTTTTTTCCATTGAGGAAATTATGGAGCTCATGGGCTGCGGGAATCAGAAAGCGGTAAAGGTGCTTGCGGAATTAGATACAGCGAAAGGAATCGGGTTGGTTGAGAAAAAACGACAGGGCCTTGGAAGACCCAACCTAATTTATATCAAAAATTTTCAGTCTGGAGAAGCAACGGAGGAAGAAAAGCGATTCAAGGATTTCAAACAAAAGTGTGAAAATCACATTTTAAGAAATGTGAAGGAAAACATTCAGGAAAAAACGGTATCTGCTCAGAAATGTGAAAACCACATTTTAGAAGATGTGGAAATGGAATTTTCGGAAGTGTGTAAATCACAAGAAAATAATAAAGACATAAGAGAGACAGATATAAAGAATCGAATCGATCAAGGGAAAAGACCGTCAGAAAAGGAAGAACAAAATTATTATGCCTATAAGCGGCTGATTCAGCATCAGATTGGCTACGATGCTTTAATTTGCGATCATCCAGAAGAAAAAGAGCGGATTGATGAGATTGTCTCCCTTTTGACAGAAACCTGCTGTTCCCGAAAAGAAACAATCCGAATTTCCGGGGAAGAGCGGCCTTCTGCAGTTGTCCGTTCCAAACTGATAAAGCTTACTGCAGAACATATTCGTTATGTGTTAGGCAGTCTGCAGGCGAATACTACACAGATACGTAATATTCGTCAGTATCTTCTGACCGTACTTTACCATGCACCGGAGACCATGAGCCATTATTACACGGCAAAAGTAAACCACGATTTGTACGGACAGGAAAATCACGGGCCGCCGGCGGGGGAGAAAACAGCGGGCCGATTATATAAAAAGTAAACATAAAGGAGGAAAACAGATGCAGAAAAAGATAAGGCGGATGTTTGCCGGCTGCTTGGCCTTGGTACTTGGGTTGACCACCGGGTTTTCCGTTTCCGCGACAGAGCAGCTGGAAACGGAACCAGTAAAAACATACCTGCTGCAGGTGGAGGAGTCAGAGCATGGAACCATCCTAGTAGATGGGGAAGCGGTTCGGGAACAGATGGTGGAACCGGGACAACAGATTGTCCTGACTGCAACTCCGGAAGAAGGATATGAGACGATCTCCATGTCAGCGGAGACAGCAGATGGTATGGAGATACAACTGGATCAGACAGGAAATGTCTATCTCTATACAATGGTGGAAGAGGATGTGATAATTCGGGCACAGTTTCTACCATTAGCACAGACAGAGAGTGGCAGTGGAGAAGAAGAGGTACTACAAACGGAAATAGAGGAAAAGGAAACATGGACAACCGAGGCTGGCGGATCTATTCAACCGAAAGAGAGCCAGACAGGAAATTCCGAAGAGGCTGAGGCCGGGACAAATAGAGAGCAAATCCAGGCAGCTGTGCGGAAAGTCGGCGAGGCAGGGATTTTCCTGCAAGATGCATCTACGGTATATGTGGAACATTTTGGAACAATCCCCTATCCGGAAAATATCGGATCCTATAACGATTACGATTATCAAATCGAAGGAAATCGTGCCTATTGTCTGGAACCGATGAAACATGGGCCGCAGACCGGAAATTATTCCAGTGCTTATGTGTATACATCCAGTAATACACAGCTGATTAAAGTCTTTTATTACGGATATGGAGGACCGGGAGACATCACAGCCAAATACGGGGACGATAACGTCCGTCATATCCTGACCCATGTGGCCTGTGGGATGGCATATGGGGCAGAGAACCCGACTTATAGCATGACAGAGCAGGGAATCAGTCTGGCCAATCAGTTTTACACCGAATGCATGGCTCAACCAGACCCGCCGGCAGGATCCTGTACGCTTTATATCTTAGATATTGATGAGGGATCCCAGGATCTGGGCTATGTGGTCTACGACCTGACCCGGGATGGAAGTCTGGAAATCCGGAAATCTTCCGCATTTCCATCCATCACAGATGGCAATGATTGCTATAGTATGGAAGGAGCGGTGTTCCAGCTGTATGCGGCGGGAACCAGTAATGTGGCAGCCACGCTGACAACCGATGCATCCGGATATGCCAGAGCGGATGGCATCCCGGAAGGCAGTTATGAAATTCAGGAAATTCAGGCACCTCCTGGTTATCTTCTTGACAACACGCGGTATCCGATAACGATTACAAGAGACACAGTTTATACCTATAATTGCGCAGATCAGCCAGGAAATGACCCGGTGACAGTTCTTGTGCTAAAACGGGATTCAGAGACCGGGCAGGCCCAGCCGCAGGTACGGCTGGAAGGGGCGGAGTATACAGTAAAATACTATGATGTAGAATCTGCCACTGATCCTGCGGAAAACGGCCAAGAGCCTATGTATACATGGATTTTGCGGACGGACGAGACAGGGGCTGCCATTCTCGATAATACTCACAAAGTGGATGGTGATGAGTTTGTCATCAACCCAGAGAGTGGCCTGGCGGTTCTTCCGGTCGGCACTCTGACAATTCAGGAGACAAAGGCACCGGAGGGATATGTGCTGAATGATACGATTTATGTAGCCAATACGGTTGTACAGTCGGGCACTTCTGTAGTAACTACCAACCTTCCAAATACAGAGGAACATCCGGCAATTGAACAGATCATTCGTGGTGATCTGGCGTTTACAAAGATCAATGCAGATGATGCCTCTCCGATGGCTGGCATCCCGTTTTCCATTACCTCCCAGACAACCGGGGAGAGTCATGTAATCGTAACCGATGAAACCGGGTATGTTTCCACGGCGGCCGATCATGCGCCGCATACCCAGAACACCAATCGAGGAGAAACATCGGGAGATGGCGTCTGGTTTGGCGGTGGGGATCCAGATAATACAAAAGGTGCTCTCCCCTATGACACCTATACTATTGAAGAGAAACCCTGCGAGGCCAATGTCGGCAAAGATCTGCTGATGTTTGAGGTAACATTGGAGCGGAACGGACAGATGTTGGAATTGGGGCAGCTTTCCAATTTTACAATTGTTATCCAGACGGAAGCCAGAGATGAGAAAACAGGAACCAAGACTGTGGCAGCGGAAGAGGATGCTTCCATCATAGATATCTTCCGCTATGAAAATCTGACACCGGGGAGAACATATGTCCTGAAATCCTGGCTGGTGGATGCCGAAGGAATAATTTTAAGTGAACCGGTGGAAAAAACACTGGTGCCGGAAGAGGAAAGCGGAAGAATGGAAATTACCTTGCAGCTGGATACTTCTGATATGGCAGGAAAAACTATTGTTGTTTTCTCGGAATTATACTGGGAAAATATCTGTGTCGCAAGCCATAAGGATCTGAGTGATGAAGCGGAGACTGTACGTGTTCCGAAGGTTGGTACAACTGCTTTGGATGGGGATACGGGAACGCATGTAGGGACCGTGGGAGAGATGGTAGAGATCGTAGACACCGTGTCATATACAGGGTTGACTCCGGGAAAAGAATATACTGTTTCCGGGACGCTATATGTGCGGGAGACAGAAGCGACTCTGGAGATAAGCGGGGAACCCGTAACAGCAGAAAAAATTTTCATTCCAGAAGAACCGGATGGAACGATCGAACTTGTATTCTGTTTTGACAGCACGCCTTTGGCCGGACAGACAGTAGTGGCATTTGAAACACTCACCTATGAGGGCGTTCAGGTGGCAACCCATGCAGATATTCAGGATTCGGGGCAATCGATCTATTATCCATCCATACATACCCAGGCACAGGGAGAAGAGACAAAAATACAACAGGCGGCTACCGGAAAAGACACAGAGATTGTGGATACTGTGTCCCTCTCCAACTTGATCCCCGGAGAGGAGTATGCTCTGCAGGGTGAGATCATAGATCGGGAAACCGGCGAGAGGATACAGATGGATGTCGCAGAACTTTTTTTTACAGCAGAAGCAGAAGAAGAGTCAAAGGAAATGCTGTTTATCATGGATACTTCCTCCCTTCAGGGGAAGACCCTGGTCATCTATGAATACCTGATCCATCAGGATATCACCGTGACCAGCCATACAGAGCGGTTTGATACTGCGCAGATGATTTATATTCCCAGTGTTGAGACCACAGCACTGGATGGGGATACAGTGTCGCATGTCGGCACGGTGAAAAAAGAAGCCGTGATCACTGATATAGTCAACTATACTAATCTGATCCCTGGAAAATCCTATCGGGTACAGGGAACCCTGATGGTTCGGGAAACCGGAGAAGCGCTTTTGATGGATGGACAGCCTGTGACGGCAGAACAGTCCTTTATCCCGGAGGCACCATCCGGGAGTGTGATTCTGTCTTATACGGTAGATAGTACCCTCCTCTCCGGGAAGACAGTTGTTGTCTTTGAAGATTTGCTCTTTGAGGGGATCACCCTGGTATCGCATGCGGATCTGGAAGACGAATCTCAGAGCGTCCATTATCCGGAGATCGGGACAGAAGCAACGGCAGGCGGAAGTCACGCGGTAACTGCCGGAGAAGTAAAGGAGATTCGTGATCTGGTAAAACTAACTAACCTGATCCCAGGAGAGACCTATACCCTGCGGGGAAAAGTTATGGGACAGACAAATGGAACTGTGCTGACCGTGCATGGACAGGCCGTAACAGCCAGCAAAACCTTTACTGCCGATGCAGCACAGATGGAAGTGGAGATATTCTTTACTTTAGACACTTCCGGGCTGTCAGGAGAAACCGTTATTGTATTTGAACAGCTGTATCATAACAATGTCCAGATCGTAGCACACGAGGATCTGGAAGAGGAGACCCAGGCCGTTTTTTTTGAAGCGCCGCCGTTACCGCCTGCAGATACGCCCCATACAGGAGATACTTCCATCAACAGGGCCGTGACAGTCACTGCGCTGGTGCTTGCAGGTGCAGTCGCAGGGTTTCTGATCTGTGAGAAAAAGCGAAGAAGACAGTAAGCAGATAGGAGGAAAACTACATGAAAAAGAAACGTCTGTACGAAAAGCCAATATTGAAAATTGAAAAACTGGAAGAGACCAAGCAGGAATCAAAGGAGGAAACAGATCAGTTAAAGGAGAAATCCATAAAACAGCAGCAGGATGGTGATGGTACAGCTAAGTGGACGTTTCTTAGATGTAAGAGCCGGAGGGCAATATTGGTTGTATCTGTTGGAGTGGTTTTGTGTACAGTGCTGGGTTGGGCTTTCTGGATGGATCAAGCGCATACCGGAGATGGAGCACATCAGGAAATAGCTGTTGAAAATACAAAATCTACGCAAAATGAAAAGCAAGAAAGAACCATTAGCTCACCTGTCCAAAGTGATTCTTCAGAAGCAAAAGGAGGGATAAAACCGGGAGAAAAAGACAGTAAAAATACACCTGAGAGTCGTGTGGAAGAAACCAAAAGAGAGGAGAGAACAGATACAGAAAAAACGGAAACAGAAGCGGCGTCTACCCCGGCCGCGATGCAGACGCAAACGGAGAAAACACCTATATCAATAGATGATACAGAGACAGAGGAATCTTTACCGCTTCCGACTGTCATGCCGGCCGTACAGGCGGCCACTGGCGCGGTCCCGGTCCATACGCATGCCTGGACTCCACAGACGCAGACGATTCACCATGACGCAGTCAAAGAATCCGTTTATGTTATTGACGAGCCGGCCTATGAAGAACCCATCTATGGTGACGAGCCGGTCTATGAAACTTATGGAGTAGAGATTTGTGGAGTCTGTGGGGCGGAACTGCATTCTCCCGCAGAAGTAAGTGCCCATGCGGAATCACACATTGATTGGGATACCCTGGAGAATCCATTTTACTATTACACAGAATGGCAGCAGCGCCAGACTGGAACCCAAACGGTGCAGACCGGAACAATCTACCATGAGGAGGTGGGACATTACGAAGAAAGACTTTTACAGGAAGCCTACGAGGAGACGGTTATAACCGGATACATCTGTTCCGATTGCGGAGAGACCAGATAGGCGTACCGACTGGCGGTACAAAAGAGGTTGTAAAATACTTTTTAATCTAATTATATGAAACTCTACCAGAGTGTTTTGCTTTGGTAGAGTTTTGTATATTCAGGTGGCAGCTTTTAAAGAAAAGCATAATTATTGGTTATATAAATAATTTTGTTATATTTAAATGACTTTTGCTTGTAGACAAATTGACGAAAATGCATGGATGGATATAAAATGGTCTTATCTATAATATGGAAAATATCAGGAGAAAAAAATGGAGAGAAGTACTATTGAAGCGACAGATGAAAATGTAATAAAATCTTTAGAAACCCCTTCTTTCGATAGAAGCAGTGACATTGAATTTTTTATCCAGACATTGGATCAAATAAAAGGCAATTATTTTCTAGCGCTGGATGCAAAATGGGGAGAAGGAAAAACTTTTTTTGTCCGGCAAGTAGAAATGATTCTAAAATTTCTTACATACAAAAAATGGGGAGAATTAACAACGCAAGGATCGGAACAGGAACGTATATATAAAAGTCTTGAATATACTAACTGGAATCATATGTCCATAAGTAAAAGCTGGTTTCCTGTTTATTATAATGCCTGGCTATATGATAACCACAACGACCCCTTACTTTCCTTGATTTTTGCGATTGCAAAGGAAGTTAAAGATATCGATTCCAGAATCGACAAGAGAAAGATCAGCGAAGCAATCCTGGATTTTGCCGATGCTTTTGCTTTCTGTGCAGGAATTACTGGATTTAGTAAAATCCGGAGAGCGATAAAAGATACGGGGACAGATATATTTAAAGAGATTAAAACCGCAGAAGAAGTACGAATATGTGTCAAAAATATCCTGGATGCAATGATTACAGAAAAAGCGCAGAAGCTTTTGATTATCGTTGATGAGTTGGATCGATGCAGGCCAAGCTTTGCGGTAGAAATGCTGGAAAGAATAAAACACTATTTTGACGATGAACGGATTGTTTTTCTGGTAGCCTTAAATAAAGAACAGTTGATCCATACAATTTCCCGCTATTATGGGGATCAGTTTAATGCTACAAAATATTTAGATAAATTTTTTGACTCCACGATTTATTTACCTCCTCTCCGTGCATTGAGTTCTTTAAAGGTAAAGCAATCGCAGGTTTGGCTTCGGAAAATCACATGCGGGCTTTCAGAATACTTTCAATTTTCAATCAGAGAACAATTAATCTTTAAACAGCAAATGGAGGCACTGCCGGATCTATGGGTGAATGATCGTAATATCCAAAATGTTATTTTCTCAGTTTTTGTTCCGATCATTAACGCTTTGGACATGCATGATGAGAAGGAAAAGGAGAAATTTTTGAGCGGAGACAGTTCTGTGCTGAAATATTTGTTCCAACAGGTAAAAGTATTACATGACTGCGCAGTCAGACTTTCTAAACAGCAGCAGGATGAAGAACATGATTTCGTAGAAGGGTATAAGGTGATTGAAACTATTTATTTGTATTGTTTTTCACAGGAGTATGCGGATACACATCCGAGTATTGATTATGATATTCAGCGTGAAACGAAAAAAATGTGCTTACGAATGAGCAGCGGCTTTCAAGAAGTTCTGTAGCATAGCAAACGATAGCTTGTATTTACTAGCATAGAGAATACCTTTATGCTAGTAATGTATACGAAGCTAAAATTTATAAGAATTAGATAGCAGAATATATTTCGATAAATCGAGGAGATTATTCTGAGATTAAAACAGAGCGTTTGATTCATAGGCAAAACAGAGTTTTTTAACCAGAGAAAAATTTATAGGGGGATAAAAATGAAAACGAGAAAAATATTGGGGTGGGTTACTATATGCCTTATGCTGCTGACAGGTTTGGCAGGGTGTAACGGCAGTCAAGGGGATGGTTCATCTCTATCGGCGGATTCTACAGAAGATGTGTCCGTTTCCGTATCGGAATACATCACTAGGTCAACGCCAGAACCAACGGTTACCCCAACGCTGACGGCCACACCGACAGCCATGCCGGCTGCCACGGAAACACCAACGCCAGAGCCAACTCCGCAAGTCGGGGACATGGCAGTCCATTTTTTAGATGTTGGTCAAGGGCTCTCCATTCTTGTACAGTCGGGTGGTCAAAATCTTATATATGATGGCGGTGATAGAGGAGCCTCAAGTTTTGTAGTTTCCTATTTACAGCGACAGAATATTGAAGATATAGATTACCTAATCGCATCACACTATGACGAAGATCATATTGCTGGTCTGGTAGGTTGCCTTAATGCGTTTAATGTAGAACATGTTATTGGACCAGCGGATGATAAAGATACCCAGATATACCAGTCATTTCTTAATGGGGTTTCTGCACAGGGGATCTCTGTGCGGCACCCAGCAGTTGGTCAGAGGTACGATTTTGGCACAGGAACATTTACTGTGCTTGCGCCAGCATCCATCAATGCAGACGATGACAATGCCAATTCCATTGTAATAAAGCTGGAAAATGGAGGAAACTCATTTATTTTTACTGGAGATGCAGACAGTGAAAGTGAATCAGCTATGTGCGCTTCAGGCTTAGATTTGAGTTGTGATGTGTTATCTATCGGTCATCATGGTTCTGCCACAGCTACCAGTTGGGATTTTTTACAAAGTACAGTTCCGGATTATGCTGTAATTTCCTGCGGAGAAGGCAATTGTTACGGTCATCCTGATCAGGATACAATGGATAAGCTGCAGAGTATGGGAATCCAAGTATTCCGTACAGATAAACAAGGGACCATTATTGCCGTGAGTAATGGCACAAATATTACATGGAACCAGGAACCGTGCAACGACTATTCAGGAGGAGATGCCGGTACTCAGCCACAATCGCAAGATCAGTCGGTCGTACCACAGCCGCAGCCAACAGAACAACCGTCTTCTGGAGGTGGTATGGTATGGCTTTCGGAAACCGGATCTAAATATCATAGTATACCGGACTGTGGAAACATGAATCCAAATAAGGCCTATCAGGTAAGCCGTTCGGAGGCCGAGGCGCAGGGATATGAGGCATGTAAAAAATGTTGGTGAGTAACGTGAATGCAAATAGAAGAATTGTAAATGAATATGTTAATAGATGGTATGCAGCGGAGTATTATCAATCGAAAGAAAAGGCAATTTTTCGGTTGGTTGAAAACTTTAAAGATAGCACAAATTTTGAAAACATATTACTGAAAGTAATTGCGATTGATTCCCTGTATTCTACACGTGTGAGGAAGGTGGACAAGCTGGCGGAAGCAATAAGCCGACTTGCTGATATCAATGAAATGTTGGAGAACGGTAATTATAAAATCGTTGAGAAGATTGCGGGTTGTGGTGTAAGATATGAATATTCATTTGCAACGAAGTACTGTTATTTTCATAATCCCCAAACATTTCCTATTTATGACCGGTATGTAGTCGAAGCTTTGAAATACTATGGCAGTCATATTCTGTATGAAAAACTTAAAGTAGGGAGTCTGAGGACAGACTATAGAGAGTATGTTAATAGGCTGGATCATTTTATGGAATTATTTTATTTAGAACAAGACTACGGAAAGCTTGATAAGTATCTGTGGCTGGTGGGGAGGGCTATCATAAAAGGAGAAGGAAAGTTCTTCCAATTAAGTAGGTGACAAGCACCGCAAAATCATTTGTATTTGATGATTTTGCGGTGCTTGTTTATGACATTATTGTTTTTATCGATGGTTAAACAATTATTCAATATGTAGATTTTGAAAAGTAAGGAATACGGACTCAGGAAAATCTTTTTTTGAAAAATAAAACAATATCCTATCAATAAAATGGAATTGCTGCGCCTGTTCATTCCATTCGGAAAGAGCAATTTCATTTTTTCCGTTGTGAATAAGAATATCCTTGGCTGGCAAGCGTTGTGTTAATTGGATTTTTATTTTATAAGAGGAAAGTCTTTCACCAGCATGAATATAAAAACATAATTTTTTGTTGCCACGAAAAAAATATTCCCATTGTGTAAATAACGTACGAAATTGAAGGAAGCATGCATTTGCATCTGTATCAGAAAAATTTAGACATAGGTTTATGCGTCCGAAGTCTTTATAGGTAATAATACAGGAATTATTGTACCTTGTATCTTGAAGTTCCATAGTACCGGATCTCATATCGAAGGCTATCGTCTGGGGATAAACATTATCTAAAAATTGTTTCAGGCTATGTATTATTGTAATTTTAGAAAAAGGTTTGGAAACATGATAGAAATTCCAAATTTCTTTCAAGCCAGTCAAAATATCCTCTTCGATTTTACTAAGTTTGTGATTCAGATTAATTATATTTTGGTAATACTCAATTTCATTTTTGGGTTTTTGAGGTGAGAATCCTGGCAATAGAATGGAGAGGGATTGTTTCTGTACAATATACAGTGCTCCCATTTCTTGTAAACAAGAAGGCGTGTCGTAGTAGCTTTCAGATAAAAAGTAAATAGAGAATATCTGTTCATCGGGTGTAAGAAATTTTAAATAGTGATATGGATTTTCTATAGATAATTCTGGAATGGAATTGCAGATAATATCTGTTTTGTTGAGACCTGCAGAAAATAGTAACGCAATAAAAGGGTAGATTACTTTTTGATCTTGTTGAGCATGGCTGATATAAACCTTCATAGGGGTACCTCCAATATTAAAATTCAGAGAGAATATAATCTTTAAAGTATGATGTATTCACCAGATTGTCATCAGTTTTTATTATATTTGGAATTCGTCTTTATTGCAGACGGTATCCTTTATAGGTAAAATACCGTCTGCAATCAATGTGGCATCAAAAATGTCAATCACTATTTCTTGCACGCAAGACTGCTATGAAAGGCTCTGGTTAAAAGGCTTTCTGAAAAAAAGTAGATAGAGTATGTATCGAATGCCTCGTCCGGGCATTCGGGATTTATACGTTCTTTGATTTTATCTATTTTTTCGCCATGATCATTGTATAAGATTCTGACAAAATCAGTAGTGGAAAAAGTCTGGTGCATGGCATTATTTTCTTCATAGGTACCACCGAATAATCGACAATGAGCATATTTAAGTTGCATCAGATAAATAAGGCTGGATGATAACGAAGCACCTCTATATGCGGAATCTGTTAATGCCACTCCTAATTCAACTCCGCCATCCAGTCTTATCTTAGTATCAAGATAGGAAATGAGCTTTCCTTCACCATCAAAATATCCATAGGCGGTCCATTTGTTAGAATCCAACCCTTTTTTAACCATGTCGCAAAGGTTACGATCTCCCCAACTGCGTTTGCGCCTAAATTCTTTTTCGTATTTTTGGATAAATTCATAAGCCGTTATATGTTCTTTTTTTGACAGCTTTTTGAGATTTTTAATTGCAGATAATTGTGTATATTGTAGATAGATGGCTCCGTCTTTGAAGGTGATCGATTTAATTACAGCTCTTTGACGCAGTAAGGTGGCCAGTATCTGATCAAAATTATAAAAAGGATCTGACCAGCGGTAATCCCCAATTCGCTTTATGATGATTTTTACGGCAGAACTTCCAGCATCATCCGATACCAGCCGGTAGGGATCATTTTTACTGGTAAGAACGGGTTGATTATTGATGCGCTCCCAATATACCGTGCCGCCAGGTGAATTTGGCATAAGCAGCGAAAAACGTATACATTTAGCAAGAAAACGGCTAATAAGTGGAGAGGCCTCCTTTTGGGATGAAAATGTTAAACCCAAATATTTTTTTAAATTCATATAGTCATGTTCATCAGAAAGTTCAGCTACTAAAGTTTGTATTCTTGAAAGTAACGCAGTTTTGGTGGACAGAGTTAAATGAGATAAAATTCGGGAATTTATATTTTCCTGGATAATATCTAATACGTCCCCTTGGGCATAGTCTCTGATATCATCCCTTGCATGATTTATATTATGAATAATTTTGCTGGCTGTGGAAAACGTAACATTAAAGTCTCTGTCCGGTAAGTGAGACAATTCCTTGTCGGTGTATAACAAAGAATAAACTAGGATTACGATCTTGTACTTATAATCCGAGTTTTCGTTATTGATGATTTTTTTGCCGTTAGGATCACATAATCCTTTAGGACACGTATCATAAATTGCCTCACATAAGCTACCCAAATTAAGTGAAAAGTATCCCTTCATATTCTTTTTTTTGTTTTTTGCTGTAGCCATTTATGATTCCTCCTTTGTTTATGATGATCTAATTATACTATACTGGTAAATTTTTACATTTCCTATTTTTACAAATTTTTTCCGGTTTTTGTCATATAAACCAAGGTCCATTCTTTTTTACAAGTAAAAAAGAATGGAATGTTGTCTTTTCTTGGATGTTTTTGTTCTTTAATATTAAAAAAGTAATATA
>ERZ1090878.335-NODE-335-length-26449-cov-8.553232_pt1 | contig 26449 bp, 23 predicted proteins | sample MGYA00478473_ERZ1090878 | MGnify/ENA primary metagenome ERZ1090878 (study PRJEB33644, sample SAMEA5815720) | chicken gut metagenome | biome: Chicken; feature: Gastrointestinal Tract; material: Caecum | place: Ireland | collected 2019-01-01 | study: A study of the... | reverse complement strand
CTCTATATATCTGTTAAATTTTTTTCTATTTTTTCAAGGATACTATATAAGGTTTCCAGTTCTTCCCGGGCGAGTCCTTTCTGGAGCATCTCGTCCAGCCAGTTAAATTCTTCTCTTACCTGTTTTCCTTTTTCCTTTCCCTTCTCTGTCAGACTGATAAGGTGAGATCTTCTGCTGACAGGATTTTTGTTTCTCTGTATCAGGCCTGCCTGCTCCATTTTGTCCAGAGTACGGGACATTGTAGTCACATCAAACATACACAGATCTGCCAGTTCTCTCTGTGTCAGCTCTTTCCTGTCCAGCAGGCAGTCCAGGATCCTGGGCTGGCCTTCCCCCACTGTCAGTCCCAGTTCCAGAAATTTCGGCCGCATCAGCTGCCTTCTTTCCAGATCCAGCCGGTGAAGGATTTTTCTTATACTGTTTTTTTCCATCTACTCACTCCAATTCAAATTGTCCGGTATACAGCTGGTAATACCGGCCTTTCTGCTCCAGAAGTTCTTCATGGCTGCCTCTTTCAATGATCTCTCCTTTTTCCAGGACCATGATTGCCTTTGAGTTACGGACAGTGGATAGTCTGTGGGCAATGACAAATACTGTTCTTCCCTCCATGATCCCGTCCATTCCTTTTTCGATCATCCTTTCAGTCCTGGTATCAATGGAACTGGTCGCCTCATCCAGGACCAGCACCGGAGGTTTTGCTACCGCCGCTCTGGCGATCGCCAGAAGCTGTCTCTGTCCCTGGGAAAGATTGCTGCCGTCGCTGTAAAGCATCGTATCGTAGCCCTGGGGCAGACGCCGGATAAAGGAATCTGCGTTGGCGATCCCTGCCGCCTCCTTTATCTCCTCCTCTGAAGCATCCAGTTTTCCGTAACGGATGTTATCCGCAATAGTTCCGGTAAACAAATGAGTCTCCTGGATGACCATGGCAAGAGAGCGGCGCAGATCATCCTTCTTAATTTTCCGGATATCGATTCCGTCATAAGTTATGGTTCCGGACTGGATCTCATAAAAACGGTTGATCAGATTAATGATCGTGGTTTTTCCAGCTCCTGTAGACCCTACAAAAGCGATCTTCTGTCCCGGCTTGGCGTAAAGAGAAATGCCGTTGAGGATCTTTTTTTCCGGCACATAGCCAAAGACCACATCATGGAAACGCACATCTCCCTTCAGAGGCACCAGCTCCCCTGTTTCCGGCAGCTTCCACACAAATTTGCCGGTATATCCGCTGGACTCTTTCAGGTTTCCTTCATCCTCCGCCGCATTACATAAAGTAACTTTTCCTTCATCCGGTTCCGGTTCTTCTTCCATCATTTCAAAGATCCTCTCGGCTCCGGAGAGGGCTGCCAGAAGGAAGTTTACCTGCTGGGTAAATTGGTTCAGAGGCATAGCGCTCTGCCGCACATACACCAGATAGGAAGCCAGGCTCCCGATATCCAGAAGCCCCATAAGGGTGAACAGTCCTCCTACGCAGGCAGACACAGCATAGTTTACATAAGACAGACTCACAATAGTAGGGACCATCATTCCTGAAAAGGTCAGGGCGTTGGTGGATTCCCGGCGGAGATCTTCATTGATCCTGCGGAAGGTTTCAAAATCCTTTTTCTCATGATTAAAAACCTTTTCTACCTTCAGTCCTGCCGTCATCTCCTCTACAAAACCATTGATTTTCCCCAGTTCTTCCTGCTGCCTCTGAAAATACTTCTTGCTTCTTTTCCCGTTAAATTTAATAAAGGCAAACATAAGCAAAAGAAAGATCACCACAATGAGAGACAGGCGGATACTCAGCACCATCATCATGACCACAGTCCCGAAAAGCATCATAAAGCTTTGTATGATCATGGCAAAGCTGTTGTTCATGGCCTCCTGCACCGTATCCACGTCATTGGTGAACCGGCTCATCAGTTCTCCATGGGTATGAGCGTCGAAATATTTTAGCGGCAGCTTCTGCACATGGGCGAAAAGATCTGCTCTTATTTCTTTCACTACTTTCTGGGCTGAACGGATCATTAGCTGATTATATCCGAGAGTGGCAAGGGCTCCGCAGGCATACATGCCTCCCATACCTGCCACCGCCAGGAGAAGGCCTTTTTTGTCTCCCGGCAGAATGAATTGATTGATCACCGGCTTCAAAAGATAGGTCCCCATAATATTGGCTCCTGCGCTGATCAGTACCAGAAGGGCTACCAGCATAAACATCCACTTATGCATTCCCAGATATTTCATAAGATGCAAAAGGGTTTTTTTCGTATCTTTCGGTCTTTTATATCCCACATATCTTGCCATTACAGTTCTGCCCCCTCCTTCTGTGAATCATAGATCTGCCGGTATATTTCATTGTTTTTCAGCAGTTCCTCATGAGTTCCCATTCCATTTATCTTTCCGTCATCCAGGATCAGGATCTGATCTGCGTGGCGGACAGAGGAAATACGCTGGGCAATGATGATCTTCGTCATATCCGGCAGGTATTCCCTCATTCTCTGGCGGATCCTTCCTTCTGTAGCAGTGTCCACAGCGCTGGTAGAATCATCCAGGATCAGGACCTTCGGCCTTTTTAAAAGCGCCCTGGCAATACACAGTCTCTGTTTCTGTCCTCCGGAAACATTGACTCCTCCCTGTCCCATTTCTGTTTCATAGCCTTTTGGAAGGTTCTGGATAAATTCATCTGCGCAGGCGATCCGGCAGGCCTCTTCTACTTCCTCCATAGACGCGTTTTCCTTTCCCCATTTCAGATTTGAAAGAAGAGTTCCGGAAAAAAGAGTATTTTTCTGAAGGACCATAGCCACCGCGTCTCTCAGATGCTCCATAGGATATTCTTCCACAGGCACTCCGTCTACCCGGACTGTTCCCTTCGCTGCTTCGTAAAGTCTTGGGATCAGCTGCACTAAGGTGGTCTTGGCGGCTCCTGTCTGGCCGATGATCCCTACGGTCTGCCCCGGAGCTATATGAAAGGAAATGTCAGAAAGGACATATTCCTTTGCCTCCTCTTTGTATTTGAACCAGACATGCTGAAACTCGATTTCTCCTCTCTCTACCTGGATATCTCTGGCTTTTTCGTCGGTAATGTCAATTTTTTCATCGATCACTTCCATGATCCTGACTCCTGAGGCAATGGAGCGGGTCATCATCAAAAAGACATTGGATATCATCATCAGAGAATTCAGGATCTGAAGCACATAACTGAGGAAACCAGTCAGTTCTCCTACCTCCATGCCCCCTGTATTGATCAGTTCCCCTCCGAACCAGAGGATGCTTAAAATCGTTCCATACATTACAAACTGCATGGCGGGCATGTTCAGGGCAGCCAGACGGAACGCCCTCTCTGACTGCTGTTTCAGATTCTCATTACCCTGTTCAAACTTTGCGATCTCATAGTCCCCTCTTACATAGGCCTTTACCACCCGGATGGCTGTAAGATTCTCCTGGATGATCCTGTTTACCCTGTCAATAGCCCCCTGCATGGTCCCGTAAAGAGGCCGGACTTTCATAGTAATGCAGAACAGCAGACAGGCCAGCACCGGCAGAGCCACCAGAAATACTACCGCCAGTTCTTTGTTGATAGAAAAAGCCACGCCTGTGGCCGCCACCAGCATTACCGGTCCTCTGCAGAAAGGCCGCATGCCTGTGGAAACCGTATTCTGGATATTGGTCACGTCACTGGTAAGCCTGGTCACAAGGGAGGATACCCGAAAGTGGTCAATATTGGAAAAAGAATATTTCTGCAGCTTTTCATATTCCGCCAGACGGAGCTCTGCTCCCAGTCCCTGTCCTGCCAGAGCGGAAAATCGGGCGCTTCCTACCCCCAGGATCAGAGCGATGACGCCGCAGATCACCATCTCCAGCCCTTTTCGGAAGATATACTCCCGGTCTCCTGACGCAACCCCCACATCCACCAGGTCTGCCATGATCAGGGGAACAATAAGTTCAAAAACAGACTCTGCGGCAATACACAGCAGAGCCAGAAAAGCATATTTCTTATATTGATGCATATAGGAAAACAGTCTGCGCAGCATAGTTGCACCTCCAATTATTGTATATGCAACTATTGTATTCTCTAAGTATTTCTCTGTCAATCCTTTCTCCCTGTCTTGTAGAATTTTCTCTGTTCCTGTACAATAAAAGATATCATATCATTAGGAGGAACTGCCATGTACACTGTTGAATACGACATGTTATCAGAAGAACAGACAAAAAAATATCTGGAAAGGATCGGGCTTTCCTATCCTCTTCCCCTTGTTCCTGAAACTCTGGACGCACTGATCTATGCCCATCAGTGCACCGTGCCCTTTGAAAATATCGACACCCGGCTTCTCCACTGTCCCATATCTCTTTCTTCTCAGGATCTGTACCGGAAAATCGTAGAAGAAAGACACGGCGGCTTTTGCTTTGAACTAAACGGCCTGTTCCTCCTGCTCCTGCGCAGCCTGGGCTTTGAAGCCTATGCCTGCGTAAGCCGGGTAGCCGCAGGCTTTAATACCCTTCGGGCTCTGACCCACCGGGCCTCTATTGTCCGTCTCAATGGAAAAGAATATCTCTGCGATGTAGGCCTTGGAGGGCCAATGGCCCCCTTTGCTGTGGAGATTTCTCCTCTCCCTCAGACAAAAAAAGGCGAGACCTATCGCATAGCGGACACCGGCGACGGCTGGAAAATCCTTCTCCGCCGGGAAACCGCCCATACCGAAAAACCTGTGATCATTTTCGCCCTCCTTCCTTTCCTGGCGGAAGATTTCACTCCCCTTATGGATGCCCTCCTGGGAAGGCCGGACAATCTCTTTTCCAATCACCTGGTGATCAATCTCCGGACCCCTGAAGGCTACAAAAACTTCCGGGACGACACCCTGGTCTGGCGTACCGGCGAAGAGCGAAAAGAAATCCGGTATGCCCCAAAGGACATACCGGACATGATCCAGGATATCTTCGGTCTGGATTATGATACAGACCTGCTTTTTCAGAATTCCACAGTTCTCGGCTCCTCAGTAAAAGAAGAGAATACAGCCTTACAGTCTTCCAAGGCGAAAACCTGAGTGTTTCCGTCATCCGGCTGATACATTTTCTGGAGGGACGGATACGCCTCAAGCATATGCTTTCTGGCCTCATATCTGTCATCCTCCACGGCCTTGGCCGCCAGGCGCAGCCAGGTATTTCCATCAAAAGCACAGATCTCTATCTTTGGATTAGCCATCATCTGTTTCGACACTTCCTTCACCTTTCCTGTCTGGATATAAAGTTTTCCCTCAAAAAGGTCGATGGTGCCGAAAGCCCTGACTCTGGGCTGTTCTCCTTCTACAGTAGCTAAATAATAGGTGCCGCATTTCTTCAGAAATTCATATACTTCATTCACAGCTTCTTCCTCCTATTTCCCATAGTGTTCCTTATTGAAGCGTCCGATCTCATCATCGATGGTCTTATCTACATTGGGATAAATACCATAGTCTTTTCCTCCATAAGTAAGGCTTGGAATGAAATGTCCTCCCGGTGCATATTCATCACAGGCTCTTCTTACTTCCCGGCGGATCTCCTCTTCCGTAGAATCTGCCCGGTCTACAATAGCCGCGTCGATTCCGCCCATAAGCACCATTCTTCCATCCAGCTTCTTCTGCATTGCCGGAATATCATTGCTGGGGAGCACGCCCTGCCAGATATCAATGCCGATCTCTGCCATATCTTCCACAATAGGCTCGCAGTAAGAATCTGCATGATGCATAACGATCACGCCGTTCTCCTTCATGTAGCCATAGATCCTTCTGTAATGCTCTTTAAAGAATTCTCTCCAGGTATCCGGGCTCATAAACAGACTGTTCTTAGATCCCCAGTCATCATGAGAAAGGATTACATCCGGATGCAGGTTGTCCACCAGCATCTTGGCATATGTAAAACGATACTCTGCAATAGCGTCTACCAGCTCATGCATAGCCTCAGGCTCAGCCAGAAGGTTCATAAGGGCGTCCTCAAATCCCATAAGATAATGACACTGTTCAAAAATGCCCGTTCCCATAAAAGCCATCGCCAGATGTCCTCTCTCCCGGATCTCATCTCTCAGTTTTATGGTGTCTTCCCAGCCCTCGCTGCAGTTTGCCTGAAGATCCGGCACTTTTACATACTTCTTCCACTCCGTCACATCCGGACATACCTTATTTTCATCCGTCACATGGGGCATGGGTCCCGGAGCGTCTTCCGGAAACAGGATACAGGTTCCCCATTTATCGTAAGAGGTCACCCCCCGTTTCCGGTTTCCTCTGCAGTACTGATTGATAGGATCTGTCATGATCTGCTCAAAAGGCTCATACTGCTTCAGCAGTCTCTCCGGCTGCCCGTCTTTTTTCAGCAGTTCCATTAAAATTTCTTTTGCTGTGCTCATCTGCTCATCCTCCTGTACAATAAGTTTCCCACCCTCATAAAGTAAAACAATTTCTATATTTAATTATAATATTCAGAATTTATAAGTCAATCATGTTTTTTTACTTTATCTTTCTCAGGTTTTCCATAGTCAAAATTTTCTTTATATTGCACAGGAACAGGATGCTGGCGGTAAAGGCAGATATAATATCCGCCACAGGCTCAGCATAATAAACGCCCATGACTCCAAAAAAGTTAGGGAATATCAGCGCCAGAGGCACCAGAAGAATCACCTTTCTCAAAAGAGCTATAAATAAGGAAATCTTTGCCTGGCCAAGGCCCAGAAAAGTCGGCTGGATTCCGTTTTGAAGACCGAAGATCAGCATTCCCGTCATAAATATAGGCATTACCTTTCCTGTCAGGGTGATCAGCTCCTGCTCATTGGTGAACATCATAGCGTAAAATTCCGGAAAGATCATCGCCGAAGCCGCAGTGAGAAAGGAGATCAAAAAGCTTCCTGCGATCATATACCGGTAAGTGGTTTTCACCCGGTCAAATTTCCCCGCGCCGAAATTGTAGCTGACAATAGGCTGCACTCCCTGGGTATAGCCATTTAAAGGAGCGGAAAAAAGCTGCATCACACTCTGCATGATCGTAAGAGAACCTACATACAGGTCTCCGCCGAACTTCTGAAGCTGATGGTTTAAGACTATAGAGATCAGACTTTCTGTAGAACGCATGATAAAGGGCGAAATCCCCAGAGAAAAGATCTGTCCCATGACCCGCAGGTCCGGCCGGATGCAGGAAGGAACGATCTTCAGTACCGCTTTCTTATCCACCAAAGCCTTCACATTCCAGGCCGCGCTTACGGCCTGGGAAATCACGGTGGCAATAGCCGCTCCCTTCACTCCCATATGAAAGACAAAGATAAAGACCGGATCCAGTACAATGTTGATCACAGCGCCTATGACAATAGACATCATAGCCGTGGTAGACCTGCCCTGGGCAATGATGAAAGGGTTCAGCCCCAATGCGATTTCCACAAAAACAGTGCCCAGAAGATAAATGGTCAGATATTCCATGGCATAGCCGATGGTAGCGTCACTGGCCCCAAAGGCATACAGAAGGGGCCTCTGGAAGACAAGGAACAAAACCATTAACACCACAGAAAAGCACAGCAGCATAAAAACTCCTGTGCCTAATATTTTCTCCGCATGTTTCTTATCATTTTTGCCCATCCAGATAGAAGCCAGCGGCGCTCCTCCCGTACCTACAAAAGCAGAAAAAGCTGAGATCAGGGTGATGATCGGGAAAGTAAGCCCTACCCCTGTGAGTGCTGCGGCGCCTACTCCCGATATGTGCCCTATGTAAATACGGTCCACGATATTGTATAAAATATTGATGACCTGGGCGATGATAGAAGGTATCGCCATCTGAATCATCAAACGGGGAATTTTCTCGGTCCCCATGATCCGATTGTCAGATGTTTCCAAAATCTTTTCCTCTTTTCTATATATGATCTATGTGGAATTATCTCTCTGTCTTTCATAAAAGTCAAGATTTGGAAACATCTGTCCCTATTTCAGTTTTTCGTCTCTCTTTACTGCAGATGCAATGGACACAGACGGAGAGTAGTAGGGGATCAAAGTTGCCTGGAAGGCATGGTAGAGATCTGATTTGCCCGGCCATACAGTCCCTATCACCTGATTGTGTTCATCCAGCTGGTGGAACCAGGATCCCTTCTCATGATCCAGCACTGTTTCATCCAGATATTCCATAAATTCAGCATAATAGTCCCCGTACCGTTCCTTTCCTGTGACATGATACAGGATGGCGGAGGTATTCAAAGCTTCCGCTAAGGTCCAGTGCATTCTGTCATGGACAACCGGTCTTCCTTCCCAGTCTGTGGTATAGACAATTCCAGGGGCACCGTCTGCGTTCCAGCCGTCTTCCACTGCCCGGTTAAAGAGATTCTCTGCCCCTTCGATATATTTTGCCCCTCCTTTGGCGTCTTCTTTATAGGTGGACAGGGCCCACTGAGTGATCAGTCTTGCCCACTCGATCCCATGTCCCGGTGTAGCCCCGTAGGGTTTAAACTGGTCTGCCGGCTGATCCTTATTACATTCCAGATCAGGGGTCCAGTCCTTTGTAAAGTGTTCCGGGATCCTCCATTGATTCTGGGAAGCCCAGGAGATCACATGATCAATGATCCTTCCTGCCCTTTCCCGGTACTCCTCTCTTCCCAGGGCGTCTGCGACAGCCAGAAAAGCCTCTACTGTATGCATGTTGGCATTTACTCCCCGGTAATCATCTAAAACCGTAAATTCCGTATTCCAGGTATCGCAGGCAAGCCCCTCTTCCTCATTCCAGAACCGGAGGTCATAAAGCTTTAACGCATCCTCCAGAAGTTCTCTTGCCCCCTCTCTTCCTGCCAGAAAAGCAGAAGAAGCAGCAAGGATCACAAAAGCATGAGCATAGCACTGTTTATTTGGAAGAGGATCTCCATCAGGAGTAAGGCCTGCATACCATCCTCCGTTTTCTCTGTCCCTAAGTTCTCCTCTCAGACCTTTCAGTCCCGCATCTGCCAGTTCTTCGCTGCCCTCATGGCCCCAAAATGTGCCGATACTGTACACATGGGTCATTCTGGATGTGATCCAGGTTTCCCGATTCCTGTCTTTCCAGGGTGTCCCGTCTTCTCCCAGGTAATAGGAGCTGCCTCCCGGCGATGGAAATCTATGTCCGAAATTCAGCAGATCTTCCCGGATTTCTTTTAGAAATTCTTTATTTTCTTCTGTGTCAATCTGGTATTTTCTTTCTTTTTCCCTCATATCAGTCACCTCAAAACTTTTTTCATTTCTTTATTATATAATATTATACAATGAGGCTTTCTCCTCCTTCAATTGGATTCTTTCTTGAAACAGTGAAAAAAGAGCGGATGTTTTCACATCCACTCTCTGTATAGTTCCTCTATTGAAGAAAAAATATAATCCGGACCATAATCGCATTCTTCAGCTTCCTCTCTGGTAGCCTCTCCGGTAAGGACCAGAGCAGTCTCCACTCCGGCATTATGGCCGCAGAGGATATCTGTATAAAGCCGGTCTCCCACTACTAAAGTTTCTTCTCTGGAGAAATGATTCAGCTTCAGGGCGTAATCCACCATGGCGGTGCCTGGTTTTCCAAGATATTTAGGCTTTCTCTTTACCGCATGCTCCAGCATCTCGCAGATGGCTCCGCAGTCCGGCACATAGCCGAATTCAATAGGGCACACATAATCCAGATTGGTAGCCAGGTAATCTACCTTACGGGTGCTTAAAATCTGGCAGGTATCCTGGATCTTCTCATAGGTCAGCTGGTTGTCATAGGAAACCAGAACGCAGGCGATGTCCTCGTCCATACAGTCCGTGGTCACACGGATCTTATTCTTTTTCAGCTCCCTGAGGAGAGACTTGGTCCCCATAACATAGATCAGCTTCCCGTCATAGTGCTTTTTCAGATATTGGACAGTAGCAAAGGAAGCTGTGATAAAGTTGGTGTAGTCTGTCATCACTCCCAGCTTCTGGAAAGACAGGATATAATCTTCAATGCTTCTTGTAGAATTATTGGTAATAAAGACAAACTGTCCGCCGCTGTTCTTCACTGCCCTCAGGAACTCTCTGGTGCCGTCGATCAGTCTCTGGCCGATACATACTGTGCCGTCTATATCCAGGAGAAACAGGCGTTTATCCTTTATGAATCCCTTATTTTTCTCCATTTTCCACCTGCCTTCTCACAGAAAGGGCTGTATCCGGATAATTGGTGATCACCGCTTCCAGATCTTCCTCTATGAATTTTTTCATATCTTTTTCTTTATTAACTGTCCAGACCCGGACTTTCAGACCGCTGGCTTTGTATTTTTCCAGAAAGTCTGCCATATATAAATGATAAACTGCCGGGTGTAATCCACATACGCCGGTATCTTTGGCATACTTTTCCACATCCAGCATCACATCGCTGTATAAGTAGGCAGTTTCTGCTTTTTCATTAAGGCTCCGGACCTTCTGCACACTGTAGTGATTAAATGAGGAATAAATTACTCTGTCTTCCATTCCTGCATCTTTCACGATCTTCATGGTCTTCTCTTCAATGCCAGGATACCAGAAGATTCCTGTCTTCAGTTCAATGTTCACTTCCATCCTTCCTGGTTTTACCAGTTCCAGGACTTCTTCTAATGTAGGGATCTTTACTCCTTTATATTTCTCCATATGATTGTGGAAGGAAAATTTCTTCAGCTCTTCCAGAGTGTAATCTCTCACATACCCTTTTCCGGTACTGGTCCGGTCAATGGTCTCATCATGGATCACTACCACTTCTCCGTCTTTTGTAAGCTGCACGTCCAGCTCGATCCCGTCTGCTCCCTGTTCCTGGGCCAGATTAAAGGCCTGAAGAGTATTTTCCGGCGCATAGCCGCTGGCGCCTCTGTGGGCAAATACTTTTGTCATGATTTTTCCCTCTTTCCTCATTTACTCAAACTGATCCCGGCGTTGTTTTTTCCGGGATAAAAGAAGGCCGCCCATAAATGGGGCGGCCCTCACTTATTTACTGCATGATTATTATAATACAGGATTAACCATTTACCAAGTTATATTCTTCAATGGACTTATTAATGGTGTCGGCCATATTGGATACAGCTTCATCTACATCTACTTCGCCGTTCAACATACTCTCGATCTCAGATTCTACGGTATCTCTTGCCTCAGAGAAAACACTTAACAGTGCTCCCACATACTCCGGTGAAGAATCATGGAGCTGGTCGATCGCTGTCTGGAACTGAGGATACTGAGCGATGTTATCTTTGAATACCTGCTCTTCCTGCGCTGCAACAGTTACAGGGAAGTATCCGGTCTGTGCGTTCCAGTAAGCCTGAGATTCCGGAGAGATCAGGAATTTTACAAATTCCCAGGTAGCTCTTAACTTCTTAGGATCGTTGTTGTTCAGGGCCCACAGAGAAGCGCCTCCGATAGATACGCCGCCCTGGTCCTCATCTGTAATAGATGGGAAGTAAGCAGTACCGACTTCAAATCTTCCGTTTACGTCCTGAAGGATCTGTTTCAGAGAGGCTGTGGATCCAAGTGTAATTGCAGATGCTCCTGATGAGAAGTCTGCCAGACCTGCATCTCCGCCTCTTCCTACGATAGGAGCATATCCTTTATCGGAAAGAGATTTCCATGCATTCAGGATATTTGCTGCACCGCCGTTTTCATCAAAGGCTACCGCTGTTGCAGCTTCTTCTCTTCCGTTACCGTTGTTTGCATAGTCAAGACCCTGTTTTCCAAGGAACTGCTCAAAGAACCATCCGTAGATACCCAGAGAAATAACTTCGCTTGCGCCGCCTTCATTTAACAGCTGGTCGCCGATAGCCTCAATACCTTCCAGGCTGGTAGGAATTTCTGTGATCCCTGCCTTCTCAAACATGTCTACATTGTAGTACATCAGAGGAGTAGAGGAGTTAAAAGGCATGGAATAAAGCTGATCGTCAATGGTATAGTAAGCTGCCAGGTTCGGCTCGATCTGAGAAACATCATAATTATCCTGGTCGATCATCTCCTGCATAGGAATGATCCAGCCGGAATCGATCATGAATCTTGTACCGATCTCATATACCTGCACCAGATCTGCACCCATGTTTCCGATCTGAGCACTTCTCAGCTTGTTCAGGGCGTCATCATATTCACCCTGATACTCAGATACAACAGTGATCCCCAGTTCATTCTCTTCATTGAACCGGTTTACCAGCTCATCAATAGCCTGGCCGTTTACACCGCCCATAGAATGCCAGAAAGTGATCTCTGTACCGTCTACCTCATCGGCTGCTGCCATAGTCACAGTGCTGTCTGCAGAGTCTCCTCCTTCTGCCGAATCTGTAGAGGAATCTGCCGCTGCCTGCTGATCGGCAATGCTCTGTCCGCCGCCGCAGCCGGCAAGGGCACCTACTGCCATAACGCCTGTCAATAATAATGAAACGATTTTTTTCTTCATTCTTACTCTCCTTTTCCTTTTATCACTTAACCTTTTACCGCACCGGAGAACATACCCCGGATCAGCTGTTTCTGTCCCACAATAAAGATTGCGATTGAGGGAATGATAACCATTACCACACCTGCGATCATCATAGTGATGGACTGGGAATCCACACTGTTCAGCATACTGATACCGATCTGAACGGTTCTCATGTTGTTGGAACCGGTTACCAGCAGAGGCCACATGTACATATTCCAGGAATTAATGAAAGTATATACAGCCATGGCTCCGATGGCAGACTTTGTCAGAGGGATCAGGATCTTTGCAATAAATCTCAGATTGCTGCATCCGTCCAGCTTCGCTGATTCATACAGAGAAATGGGGAAGGACATATAAAACTGACGGAACAGGAAAATTCCCATTGCGGATGTCAGGTAAGGTACGATCAACACCGGATAAGTATCCAGCATTCCCAGATTACCTACTGTCAAATAGTTGGAAACTATGGTTGCCTCTCCGGGAACCATCATAGTTGCCAGAACGATCATGAACAGCACATTTCTTCCTTTAAACTCCAGGAAGGAAAATGCAAACGCTGCCAGAGAGCAGGTAATGATCTGGGCTATGGTAATACTGCCTGCCATAATAAAAGAGTTCAATACAAAGCGAAACAGCGGAATGGTGGTGAAAGCATCAATAAAGTTCTGTAAAGTGGGGTTCTTTGGAAACAGGTTCAACTCTGTTGTAAACAGTTCCCCGGAAGGCATAAACGCAATGCTGACAGCGTACAGCAGAGGCAGCAGAATCAGGATTGCAAACACAATATTAACAACCAGACGGCCACCTGTGCGGATCCGCCTTTTGGTCAGCGCCTTTGCATTCATTTCCTGCTTCAGCGCCAGAAGCTGTTCTTTACTGATAGTTTTCTGGCCCCTTAAGGCCATATTGCTTGACTGACTCATCAATAGCTTACTCCTTTCTTCTCAAGTCGGAACATTACCAGTGTAACCAGCATGATAATGATAAACAGGATTACAGACTGAGCTGCGGCGCTTCCGAAACGGTAGTTAAAGAAAGCGTCACGGTAAATGGAATACACGATAACATTGGTAGCTCCGTCCGGTCCTCCCTGGGTCAGGATATTGATCTGGCCAAAGGACTGGAATGCCTGGATAATATTTACAACCAGTGTATAGAACATGATAGGTGAAAGCCCCGGCAGAGTCAGGCTGAAGAACTGCTGCACGCTGCTGGCTCCGTCTACGGAAGCTCTCTCGTAGATGGTCTCGTCAATATTTCCCAGACCTGCTGAGAAATACAGGAAGTTAATGCCGCTGTTCAGCCAGGCTGTAAGAACCGCTACGCAGATCAGCGCCGTATCGGGATCGTTGAGCCAGTTAATGTCCAGCCCTGTAAGTTTGTTTACGATACCGACCGTAGGATGGAGCATGATCTGGAAGATCATAGCTGCTGAAGTAGAAGCGATAGCCATGGGCAGCGCATATGCGGTACTGAAAGCCCGGATTCCCGGAAATGCCTTATTGCACAGCACTGCGGCGATAAGCCCCAGGAGCATGCCTCCGATAACAACGATCACCACAAAGATCAGGGTTACTTTCAAACTTTGTCTGAAGGATTCAGAAGTAAGAAGGTCTATATAGTTCTGCATTCCCACAAAAATCTTTGCCTGTCCCATTCTGTCTGTCAGGAAAAGGCTCAGATAGATCGTCTTGAAAAAGGGATAGAACAAAAAGATAGCGAACACCAGCATACATGGGATCAGATAGCAGTATGGGGTCCAGTTTAATTTTTTCTTTTTCCCTGTGTTCATTACCGAATCTCCTCTCTGTAATAAATATTTTCTTCCGTTTCTTTATCAAAGATATGGATCCTGTCTGTATCAAAGTAAAAATCAATCTTCTCTCCGGTCTTGGTCTGGTTTTCAGGGCTTAACCTTACTGCATTGGTTTTACCTTGGGCGTCAAAATACAGGATCACCTCGGCTCCCAGCATTTCTCTGGCGGAGACAGTTTCCTCAAGTCCCTGGGTATCCATATGAATGCCTCTTTCTTTTGCCTCTTCATAATCATAGATATCTTCAGGACGGATTCCCAGGACTACCTTTTTACCCATCTCTCTCTGTCTTGCCACTTCCGCTTTCTCGCCTCTTAAATAAACTTTCTTTCCAAGCTCGCTGCCCCCAAGATAAACTACGACTTTTCCTTCTTCCTCGTCTACGTAGGCATCGAAGAAATTCATGGAAGGAGATCCGATAAAACCGGCCACAAAAAGGTTTGCCGGATTATTGTAAAGCTGGATAGGCGCTTCCACCTGCTGTACTACGCCGTCTTTCATAACTACGATCCTGGTTCCCAGAGTCATGGCCTCGGTCTGGTCATGGGTTACATATATAATAGTAGTTTCCAGCTCCTCGTGAAGCTTCGCCAGTTCCACTCGCATCTGGGCTCTCAGCTTAGCATCCAGGTTTGACAGAGGCTCATCCATCAGGAAAGCCTTAGGCTTACGGATAATGGCGCTTCCGATAGCCACCCTCTGCTTCTGTCCTCCTGACAGGGCCGCAGGTTTTCTGTCCAGGAGATGTTCGATCTCCAGGGTCTTGGCCACCTTATGTACTCTCTCATCAATTTCTTTTTTCGGAACCTTTCTGATCTTCAGGGCGTAAGCCAGGTTTCCATATACCGTCATATTGGGATACAGGGCATAGTTCTGAAATACCATAGACAGCCCTCTATCCTTTGGCTCATAATAGTTACACAGTTCTCCGTCGATCCATAGTTCTCCGTCGCTGATATCCTCCAGTCCCGCGATCATACGCAGTGTAGTGGACTTGCCGCAGCCGGAGGGACCTACAAAGATGATGAATTCCTTGTCCTGGATATCCAGGTTAAAGTCCTTCACAGCAAAATGCCCTTTGTCATACTCTTTACATACATTTCTTAATGTAATCTCTGACACGGCGTTTTCTCCTTCCTTCTTGTAAGTTTTCTACATACGTTTTTCACTCGAACAGTTGATATTTTAAGCACAAAGCTTCACATCAACTATCACGTTTGTAGAAAAATTACGTTAAATCCACGTAAAACCCCGGCCTTTTCCAAAAAAAGAGGATATTCTTACATTTTGCTCCGGTTTTCCTTTCCCGGAATGGAATGTAAAAATATCCTCTTTCATTATTTAACATAAACAGTTTTTACCAAAGGCTCCTTGGGATCTCTGTCCCATCCTTTAATCAAAATTATAATATCTATTAATATGGAAGTAATACTCATCATGATGATCTGTAAGTCCTGAAGGAGAAATCCTGGACAGATCCATCATATAGTCATGAAATCTCTCCCTTAAGCTTTTTTTCTCATTCTTTTCTTCTGTCTTTCCTCTCATAAAGCACTCCTCTTTTCCTTATATAAGTCTTATTTCTTTTTCAACTGCATATTAGCACCAAATTTCCTTCTCTTCAATAGGCCTCCTTAAGATTCTCCTTTTTGCACTTTTTCACTTTATCGCGATATCTTGCTCAAAATCATATTTTCTCTTTCTGAGGGTATTCTGTCTGTTTTTTTATGCACTTTTCTTTTCCTTGTTTCTTTCTCCCGGCATTTCCCTGTTTCAGAGACTGATTTTTTTCATTTTTTTTCTTGTCGGCCCCTGTCAGATATTGCCTTATTCCCAAAAAAGCTTTATGATAGTAAATGAATTTTATCTGCCGGAAGTTTCTACATAATATTGCAGCATAATTGATAAAATCAAGAAAAAATAAGGGGATACAATAATGCAGAAAAAAAGAAACCGTCCGCTTCCAAGGCGGATACTCAGATTTCTTAAACGACAATTCCGAAACCCCGGCAAACGGCTGGCTATAGAATTGACTGCCGTAGTGGTGATCATTGGAATTGTTATTTTTATGGCCTTGTCCAAGCAGGATATTGCCACTGATGACGTAAAAGACGGCATCGACTACATAAAAGGTCTGGAAGCTCAGGATACAGCTCCTATTGAAGAGGAAGTAAAAGATCTTCGAAAAGAAGAACGGAAAAAGGCTTTAGAGAGCGGGGATCTGGACGTATGGTCCCTGTTTACAGATACAGTCATCATGGGAGATTCCCGGGCAGTCGGATTTTCCTACTACGGATTCATAGACGAAAACCGGGTTCTGGCCTCGGCAGGAGCTACTATCCGGAATATCGAAGAGTATAAAGATCAGCTGGTCAACCTGAATCCGTCCAATATCATCTTCTGTTACGGCCTGAACGATATCAGTATCGGGCTTTGGAGCAATGTTGATGATTATATCACAGAACAGGATCAGATCATTGAAGATCTTCAGGAAGCTCTGCCCAATACGGTGATCTATGTAAATTCTATCATCCCGGCTACAGATCCGGCCTTTGAACGTTCTTCTAAATGGAAAGAAATCCCTGACTGGAACGATTCTATCCGGGAACATTGCGAGGAAAAAGGAATTCCTTATATCGATATTACAGAAACCGTAGAAGAACACAGCGATCTCTATGACATAGACGGCATCCATATGCAGAAAGCCTTCTATGAATACTGGGCAATTGATATGATCACGGAGGTGACGGAAAATGAATAAACAATCTGTTTCTGTGCTGACGATCCTTCGTATCGTTATGGTTGCGGCTCTTCTTATCTTTGTGATCCTTCTCCAGGCAAGAGACAAAACCAGCAACGCCTCTTTGGAAGACGTTACAAAAAACGTTGTGGATGCTATTGACCTGGAGGGAATGGAAGAAAGCAACAACCAGATGTTCCGGAAATTTTACGGACTGAATGCAGGAGACTACGAAGGTGTGACCTTATATGCTCCTGCCAGCAATATGAATGCCGAAGAGCTCCTGATCATCAAATTACAGGACAGCTCCCAGGCTGAGGCTGTCACCCAGGCCATCAACTCCCGTCTGGAGACTCAGATGAACAGCTTTGAAGGATATGGGGTAGAACAATATAACATGCTGGAAAATCATGTTCTGGATGTGCAGGGAAATTTTATTCTCTACATCGTACATCCTGACGCAGAGAAGGCTGACCAGGCCTTCCGCAGCAGCTTATGATCAATAAAAATCAGAAAGGATAAAAAATTATGATATTCAGCAGTATTTTCTTTCTCTTTGTCTTCCTGCCCATCACCTTGGTGCTTTACTTCATCCTGCCCTGGAAGCTGAAGAACACTCTTCTCCTTATCGTAAGCCTTATCTTCTACGCATGGGGAGAACCGGTGTATGTATTTCTTATGCTTTTCAGCATTGTGTTTAACTATATCAGCGGTATTGAGATCCATCGTTACCGGGAGGACAACAAGCAGTCCCTCCTTCGTTTCAGTTTTTGGTTTACAGTAGCAGTAAACCTGGCGATCCTGGGATTCTTTAAATATTACGGATTCCTGATAACAAACCTGAACGCCATTCTTCCTGTAGATATTCCATACAAGGAGCTGGCGCTTCCCGTAGGTATTTCTTTCTATACCTTCCAGACTCTTTCCTATATTATAGATGTTTATAAAGGAGAGGTCCCGGTACAGAAAAATTTTATCAACTTCGGAACCTATGTAACTATGTTTCCTCAGCTGATCGCCGGCCCCATTGTCCGTTATGCGGATATCGACGCCCAGCTGGCCAGAAGAAACCTGAGCCTGTATAAGTTCGGACATGGTGTGGCATGGTTTTTAAGAGGTCTTGGAAAAAAGGTACTTTTAGCCAATAATATCGGAATGACTTTTGATGCCATCGCGGCCATTGCTCCTGATGAACGTTCTGTTCTTACGGCCTGGATCGGCTGTCTGGCCTACGCGATGCAGATTTATTTCGACTTCAGCGGTTATTCAGACATGGCGGTAGGACTTGGAAAAATGTTTGGCTTTGAATTTGTAAGGAACTTTAATTATCCTTATATTTCCAAAAGCATCACAGATTTCTGGCGGAGATGGCATATCTCCCTTGGCACCTGGTTCCGGGAATATGTCTATATTCCTCTGGGAGGAAACCGGGTATCTACTTTAAAGCATGTACGGAATATTTTAGTGGTATGGATGCTTACCGGTTTCTGGCACGGCGCCGCCTGGAACTTTATGCTCTGGGGATTGTATTACGGACTGATTCTCCTGTTAGAAAAATATTTCCTGGCTCCTAAGCTGGAAAAGCTTCCTGATATTGTCCAGCAGATTTATTCTTTCATTCTGGTGCTGTTTGGATGGGTGCTTTTTTTCTCCCCCACGCTGCCGGATGCCGCAAGATATCTGGGAAATATGTTTGGCATAGGAGGTCATGGATTTATTGATTCCACAGGTCTGTATTATCTGGCAGGAAATCTGATCCTGCTGGTGATATGTTTCTTCTGCGCCACTCCTGTGGTATGGAAAAAGTTCAGAAAGTTTTCTCTGAAAGCGGGAACCTATCCTTCTGTAACAGCAACGGTAATATACGCTGCTATATTTATTTTTTCAATCGCCTATCTGGTAAACGCAACTTATAATCCATTCCTGTATTTCCGTTTTTAGGAAAAAGAAAAGGAAACTCTTTATTATAGAAGAAAGAAAGCGGACATTATGAAAAAAAAGCAATTAACTCGTGAAGAAGAATTAAAGCGAAGAAGAAGGATACTCCGGGAAAGAAGTGCCAAAATTTACTTTAAGATTACTCTGATCTTCCTTCTTTTCATGGCTGTTGCCTGCGGCTTTTTGATTTTTCAGCCGGATAGAGAATACTCGGAATCCGAAAACCGCATGCTTGCGCAAAAACCGGAATTTTCTCTGACAAGCCTGGCCAGCGGCAAATTCATGACAGATATGGAAGACTATGTCACAGACCAGTTCTTTTTCCGGGATCAGTGGATCAGCCTGAAGGTCCTGGAAGACATGACTCTGGGCAAAAGGGAATCTAATGGAGTATATATTGGAAAAAAAGGGTATCTGATGCAGATTCCTGAAAATAATCCGGATATGGATGCTGTTCAAAACACATTAGAGAGCATCCGGGATTTTGCCCAGCGCAATAAAGATATCAATACAGTTATGAGTCTGGTTCCCAACGCGGCCTACATCAGCACCCAGCTTATACCGGCCAACGCTCCTGTACGTGACCAGTCTCAGGACATCTCTCTGGCCGAAGATACGGTAGGCAGTTTTCTCACCTTTGTAGATCTGACGGATACTATGTCTTCACATAAAGATGAGGCAATCTATTACAAAACTGACCACCACTGGACCAGCCTGGGGGCCCGCTATGCCTTCGATACTCTCTACAGCGCCCTGGGTATCCAGGATCCGGCTCAGGATTATACCGTTTATCCGGTAACCCACACCTTCTCCGGTACCCTGGCTTCCAAAAGCGGCTATAACCGTTCCCAGGATACTATCGACATCTATGTGCCTCAGGATGTAAATACAGAATGTGTGGTAAACTATGTGGAAGAAGGGGAAAAAACTGCTTCTATGTATGAAAGCAGCGCCCTGGATCAGAAGGATCAGTATGAGGTCTTTTTCGGAGGAAATCACAGCAGGATCGATATTAGCACTCCTCTGGAAGAGAATAAGAATCTTCTCATATTTAAAGACTCCTATGCCAACTGCCTGATTCCTTTTCTCCAGCCTTATTTCCGCAGCATCATTGTGATAGACCCCCGTTATTACTATGACGACGTAGACAGTCTTATCACAGACAACAATATCACTGATATCCTGTTCCTCTACAATGTCGATACTTTTATGACCGATACCTCCCTGGCTGATGTGCTGGAACCTTCCGCTGAAGAAGACTCCGGCCAGTCCCTGGCAGAGGATCTCCAGAACCAGGAGGATGGCCAGACGGACAGCGGAACCTCCCAAGACGCGCAGGCTGAAAATTCCCAGACAGACAGCAGCGATTCTGAAGAAGCGCAGACCCAGGATTCCCAGACAGACAACGGAACCTCCCAAGATGGCCAGACAACAGATGCCCCATCGGAGGACGGAGCAGATCTGTAGCAGAACTTAACAATGTTTCTCAATAGAGATATAGATATTACGGATGTTTTCCTGTATCTATATCTCTTTTATTTTTCATAATTATCTCTGACATGTAATGTTCCTGTTTTAAAACTTGTATCTTTATTTTATTAATGTTATAATTTGATAATCTACTAAAGTAAGCACAAAGGGGGATTGTTATGAATATCAACAAACAAAAAATCCTTCAGGCTCTGCAGAAACACTATGATAAAGCAGTCGCCCTGAGTCTGGATCTATCAGATCATCCTGAACTTCCCTATGAAGAGTTTGAATCCAGCAAAAAAATCGTAAAGATTCTGTCTGAAGCTGGTTTCAAAGTAACTTATCCTTATGCCGGATACCATACAGCTTTTTGCGCTGAACTGGACAACGGAACCGGCCCCAGCGCCGCTCTTTTAGTGGAATATGACGCACTTCCTGAAATCGGTCATGGGTGCGGACATAATCTGCACGGCGCTTTATCTGTCCTGGCCGGTTTAGGACTTATGGAATTGAAAGATTCTTTTAAAGGCAGATTATATGTCATCGGCACTCCTGCAGAAGAAGAAAACGGAGCAAAAATCGGAATGGCTCAGCAGGGTATTTTTGATCATATGTCTTTGGCCGCCATGATGCACAGTGCTTCCGGAGAATTTTCTATTCCGGATATGGATGTGCTAAGTCTTCGATGTTATGTGGTAGACTTTCACGGAAAAACTGCCCATTCCGTCTCATCTCCCTGGGAGGGAAGAAGCGCTCTGGCTGCCGGCCGTAAGTTTTTGGATCTGATTGATGCCCGGCGGGAATGTTTCACCCCCGATATCCATGTAAATTCTGTTATTCTGGATGGCGGAAAGGCCCCTAACATCATACCGGATTTCTGTCGGATCCGAATGGAATTTCGTACAGATTCCCTGAAAAAGCTTGAAAAAATGGATGAGGCTATCCGCAAATGTGCCGATGCCGCTGCTTTGGCGCTGGAATGTACCGTAACATTAGAACCCGGATTATCTGATTTTTATGATATGGTCCGCACCCAGCCCTTAGAGACAGCAGTCACAGAACTTTTGGAGGATTATGGGAAAAAAACAGCTTCTGTAAATACTCCTTCCGGCTCTTCCGATGTGGGAAATGTCAGTTATCATTGCCCGGCTATACAGCCCCAGATTTCTGTTACCAATGAAACTATGGCGCTTCATACCACAGAATTCCGCAATGCATGCCGGACAGACTTTGCTCATGAATCTATGCTCAAAGGCGCCGCAGTCCTTACAGAACTATTTCTGAAGGTTTATAACGATCCGGAATTTCGCAGCCAGGTACAGTCTTCCTGGGAGGAGTCCCTTCGTAAGAAAAAAGAATAAGATACAGATTGGAGTACAACATGGAAAAAACAGAAAAAAAGAAATTTCATCTTCCGCATATATATGTGCTGTTGGTTACTTTTATCATCGTATGCGCCGTAGCTACCTGGGTGCTGCCTGCCGGAGAATTTGACCGGGAAGCCAATGCATCCGGAACAGAACTGGTAGTCCCCGGCACTTATCATGAAGTAGAACAGTCTCCTGTAGGCCCCTTCGAAACTGTAAAATCTATTTATGAAGGCATGGTAGCAGGGGCCGATGTAGTCTTCTTTGTGTTTGTAGCTTATGCCTCTATCGGACTAATCATTGCCTCTGGAGCATTTAACGGTCTGGTAGCATGGATGCTGAAAATACTGAAAGGAAATGCCCGTGTGATCATAATTCCGATTTTTATCACTCTGATCGGGGCTGCCTCTTCCAGTATTGCCGTATTCGAAGAAATGTTTCCCTTTATTCCTATTTTTGTAGGAATTGCTATCGCTATGGGATATGACGCCATTGTAGGACTGTCTATAGTCGCTCTGGGAACCGGACTTGGATACAGCGGTTCCATTATGAATCCCTTTACCGTAGGTATGGCCCAGGAAATAGCAGGTGTACCTCAGCTTTCCGGTTCTGGATATCGCCTTATCTGTCATCTGGTAATGATTGCCGTAGCTTCTGTTTTCGTTATCCGTTATGCTTTAAAAATTCAAAAAGACCCCACAAAAAGTCTTGTTTACGGTGACGATTTCAGCCGGCTGGCAATGTCGGAAGACGACGTACATAAGCATCCTTTTGGTATTCGTGAGAAAGGTGTACTGGCAGTTCTGGTTGCCGGAATCGTAGTAATTGTCTGGGGGGTAAAAGCTCAGGGATGGGGATTTGGAGATATCGCCACTACCTTCCTGATCATGGGCGTTGTCAGTTCCTTTATTATGGGATGGGGACCAAATACCATTGCAGAAAAAATGGCCAATGGATTTAAAGATATTGCTGTTGCCTGTCTCATGATCGGTATTGCCAGAGGTATTCTGGTCATCCTCCAATCCGGCCATATTATTGACACAGTAGTATATGGACTTTCTATACCTTTAACGAATCTGCCCGGATGGCTCTCTTCCATTGCTATGCTGATTGTCCAAACTCTGATCAACTTTCTGATCCCTTCCGGCTCCGGACAGGCCGTGACAAGTATGCCCATTATGGCACCGCTGGCAGATCTGGTAGGAATTTCCCGCCAGACCTCTATCCTTGCTTTCCAGTTTGGCGACGGCCTTTCTAATGTTCTCTGGCCCACAGCCTCCGCTCCTATTATATGCGGTATTGCAGGGATCAAAATCGAAAAGTGGTGGAAATGGTTTGTTCCTCTTTTCCTCCTCCTTCTTCTGACCCAGGCAGTGCTGGTGGCTGTTTCCACAGTTGTCTGGCCGGCATAATAACCTCTAGACTTTTTGACCTTATTAAACAGATCTTTTAACAAAAGCTGCTGGAAATTGAACAAAACATTCCAGCAGCTTTTATATCTTTATCTATATAATGTTGTAAATGGCTGGTTTTACAGCCTGCAGGTATTCTCCGGCTTTCCTTCCAGATATCCCAGCACATTTCTGAACACGATCTCTGCTCTTCTCTCCATGGACTCCTGAGAAATAAAGGCCTGGTGGGGAGTAAGCAATGTATTTTTTGCATGGAGCAGAGGATAGTCTTCCGGAAGGGGCGGCTCCATATCATACACATCCACGCAGGCAAAGCCCAGTTTATCCTCATTTAAGGCGTCTGCCAGGGCCTGGTTATCCACAATAGGACCTCTCGCACAGTTGATAAACACAGCATCTTTTTTCATTTTTCCGATCTTTTCTCTGTCGATAAAGCCCCTTGTCTCCTCATTTAAAGGAAGGTTAAGGGAAATAATGTCGCTCTCTGCCAGCACCTCGTCCAGGCTCCGGTATTCGATTCCCATATCCAATGCCTTCTGGGACTGGCTTCTGTTAAAGGCAATGACTTTTGCTCCGAAAGCCCGGAAAAGTTCTGCTGTCCTGGTTCCGATCTGTCCAAGGCCGATGATCCCTACTGTCCTGCCGCAGATTTCTCTTCCTCCGATGCCGGCGCTGGTTCCCCCGTTTCTTACCGCCTGGTCGCCTTTTGCCACATTTCTCAGAGCGTCTACTGCAAAGCCCAGGATCAGCTCTGCCACTGTCTCATTGGAATATCCTGCTGCATTGCATACCATAACGCCTTTTTCTTTGCAGGCTTTTGTTCCGATATGGTCAATTCCCGTAAAAGCCACAGAGATCATCTGAAGTTTTTCTGACGCCTCTACCACTTCATCGGGATAGGGATGATTTGCCACCATCACGATCCCGCAGTCTTTTGAACGCGCCTTCAGTTCTTCCGGATCTGTGGGCACTGTGTCGTAATAGACAAACTCATGTCCCATTTTTCCCAGCTTTGCGCCAAAGGCATCTATCATTTCTTTTGAGACTCCGATGGGCTCTAATAACGCGATTTTCATTCTCTTTTCCTCCTCTGCAAATAACTTCCTTACTATTTTAGCAGACCGGGGAAAGAAGTACCAGATATTTAAGAAAGATTCAGAAAAAAGAACTTGTCTTTCCTCTTTTTCTCTGCTTATAATATAAGAAATCACATGAAGGAGGCGCCTATGAAGCCAGCCGGATATTACACTTCCGGACAGTTTGCCAAAATGGCTCATATTTCTGTGCGCACTGTCCGCTTTTATGATAAACAGGATATTTTAAAGCCTTCTTACGTGTCCCCTGCCGGATCACGTTTTTATACAGATCAGGATTTTGCCCGGCTCCAGCAGATCCTGCTGCTGAAATATCTTGGTTTTTCTCTGGAAGATATTAAAGAAATGACCATTGACGACACAGACTATCGCTTTACCCTGAATTCCCTGTCTCTTCAGCAGAAGCTGGTCCGGGACCGGATCGAACAGCTGAAGCTGGTGGAAACAGCCATTGAAGACACTACCAGAGAAATCCGGAAAAATCACAGTGTTAACTGGAGCCATATGCTGGATCTGATCCATCTCACCGGCATGGAAAAAAGCCTGAAAGGCCAGTATCTGAATTCCAGAAATATTTCTGACCGTATCCGCCTTCACAGCCTTTATTCCCAGAATAAAGAAGGATGGTTTCCCTGGCTGTTCCGGATGTACCGGCCCGGGGAAGGCATGAAGATCCTGGAGCTTGGATGCGGCGACGGCTCCCTCTGGTCCCAGAACAGAGAAAAGCTTCCCGGGAATCTCTCCCTGACTCTGTCCGACATTTCCCAGGGAATGCTCCGGGACGCAAAGAGAAACCTGGGCGGAGAGGATCCCCGGTTTGACTTTCAGGCCTTTGACTGCCAGAACATCCCGTTTTCTTCAGAAACCTTTGACATGATCATTGCCGATCATGTTCTGTTTTACTGCAGGGATCTGGATAAAGCATTGCAGGAGATAAAAAGAGTTCTCAAACCGGAAGGAGTTTTCTTCTGCAGCGCTTATGGAGCCCGGCATATGGAGGAGATCAGCCGTCTTGTCCAGGACTTTGACAGCCGGATCATCCTGTCTGCTGATAAACTCTATGAAAAATTCGGAAAAGAAAACGGCCCTTCTATACTCGGTCCCTATTTTTCCAAAATAGAATGGCACAGTTATGAAGACAGCCTTCTGGTCACTCAGGCAGAGCCTCTGATTGCCTATATTCTTTCCTGCCACGGCAATCAGAACCAGTACATTCTGGACAGATACAAGGAATTCCGTTCTTTTGTATCGAAAAAAACAGCAGAAGGCTTTTATATCACTAAGGACGCAGGCTTTTTTTCCTGTAAAAATTGATTTTCTATAAAAAGTTTCTTAAAAATGGAAAAAAGGGGTTGAAAGTGACGTTACGTCACCTTATATAATAGGTTTATCATAAGACTTGATAATCTGACACCCGTTGGAAAAACTAAAAACAATAAAATTTATCACAATACAAAGGAGATTTCTTTATGAAAGGTATTATTCTTGCCGGCGGTTCGGGAACCCGCCTTTACCCTTTGACCATGGTAACATCCAAACAGCTTCTTCCCATTTACGACAAGCCTATGATCTACTATCCTCTGTCTGTTCTCATGAACGCAGGGATCCGGGACATCCTGATCATCTCTACCCCTCAGGATACTCCCCGGTTTGAGGCTCTTCTGGGAGACGGCCATCAGTTCGGCGTCAGCCTTTCCTATGCCGTACAGCCAAGTCCTGACGGACTGGCTCAGGCCTTTATCATCGGCGCCGACTTTATCGGAGACGACTGTGTTGCCATGGTACTGGGAGACAATATCTTTGCAGGACACGGTCTGAAAAAAAGACTGAAAGCCGCCGTAGAAAACGCAGAAGGCGGTAAAGGTGCCACTGTATTCGGCTACTATGTAGATGATCCGGAGCGTTTCGGCATTGTTGAATTCGACAAAAACGGAAAAGCCGTCTCTATCGAAGAAAAACCGGAACATCCAAAGAGCAACTACTGTGTCACCGGCCTGTATTTCTATGACAATCAGGTAGTAGATTATGCAAAAAATCTGAAGCCCAGCGCCAGAGGAGAACTGGAGATCACAGACCTGAACCGGATCTATCTGGAAGCCGGCCGTCTGAATGTAGAACTGCTGGGACAGGGCTTTACCTGGCTGGATACAGGAACCCATGAAAGCCTGGTGGAGGCAACCAACTTTGTAAAGACCATGGAAGACCACCAGCACAGAAAGATCGCCTGCCTGGAAGAGATCG
>ERZ1090878.334-NODE-334-length-26457-cov-7.836641_pt1 | contig 26457 bp, 28 predicted proteins | sample MGYA00478473_ERZ1090878 | MGnify/ENA primary metagenome ERZ1090878 (study PRJEB33644, sample SAMEA5815720) | chicken gut metagenome | biome: Chicken; feature: Gastrointestinal Tract; material: Caecum | place: Ireland | collected 2019-01-01 | study: A study of the... | reverse complement strand
AACTTGCTGCTTTCTTTTCCTCTTTGACTGTACAAAATGTTTGACAAACCTACACAATAATAACGGGATTTTAGTTTTCCAAAATCAGGGCAACCGCATGGGCGGCAATGCCCTGCCCTGCGCCGGTGAACCCGAGCCATTCCTCGGTAGTGGCCTTTACACTGACACGGTCGAGCGCCACGCCGCAGGCGGCGGCAATGTTCCCGCGCATCTGCAAAATATAGGGGGCCAGTTTCGGCGCCTGCGCCAGAACGGTGGCGTCGATGTTACCGATCGTATAACCATGCTCTTTTAAAAGCGCTGCGCTGCCGGCCAGCAGTTTCAGGCTGTCGGAGTCTTTCCATTTGGGGTCATTGTCCGGGAAATGGGTGCCGATGTCGCCGAGCGCCGCTGCGCCGAGCAGTGCGTCCGTAACCGCGTGCAAAAGCACGTCTGCATCCGAATGCCCGAGCAGACCGCGCGGATTTTCGATTTTCACGCCGCCCAAAATCAAATCTCTGCCTTCCACCAGGCGGTGCACATCATAGCCGTGGCCGATCCTCATTTATCTTCACCCCGCATTTTTAAAATGGCTTCGCCGAGCGCCAGATCGCCCGGTGTTGTGATTTTAATGTTTTCATAGTCGCCTTGCGTGATCTTTACCTTGTGCCCGACCGCCTCCACAAGCATGCAGTCATCTGTCGCCTGCAATCCGGTGCTTTCCGCATGGGCGCAGGCAGATTTATAAAGGTCAAAGGCAAAGATCTGCGGCGTGTGCACGCTGATCAGCCGGCTTCTGTCCGGTGTGGAGACCACATTCATTTCGCCGTCTACGACCTTGATCGTGTCTTTCACAAACACACCGGCCGCCGCAGCGCCGAACCGCACAGCGTCTGCCAGCGTGCTTTGCAGCAGCGCCAGTGTTACAAACGGCCGCGCGCCGTCATGGATGGCGATATAGTCGCAGTGCCCAATGGCCGCCACAGCGTTTGCAACGCTTTGCTGGCGCGTTTCACCGCCGGTGACATAAAGGATGTCCGCACCGTCAAAAACCCGACGGAAAAGCGGTTCTTCAGCTTTTTTGCAAACGAGCACGACCGACGTAACGTCCGGGCACTGCAGAAACGGCCGGACGCTGTGCCAAATGACCGGCCGGCCGCCAAGGTCGAGCAGTACCTTGTTTTCACGGCGCTTCATGCGTGTGCCGCTGCCGGCGGCTAAGATCACTGCGGTAACATTCATTGCTTTTTCAGCCTTTCTGCCTCTTCGAGCGTGGGGGTCACGAAAAGGGTCTTATAATCGGTATAGATGACCTTGCCGGGCTTTGCGCCGGAAGGCTTTTTGACGTTTCTGACCGCGGTGTAGTCGACCGCCACATTGGAGGAGCTGCTGCCCTTCGAATGAAAAGCGGCAAGCACCGCAGCGTCGTGCAGCGCCTGTTCGCTTGGTGAAACACCGCCGGTCTGCAAAATCACATGGCTGCCGGGAAAATCTTTGGTGTGCAGCCAAATGTCGTTTTTGCGCGCTTCTTTCAGCGTTAAACGGTCATTCTGCACGTTATTGCGCCCGACCAGCACCGTCAGGCCGCCGTCACAGACAAACTGCAGCGGGCCAAGCGGTTTCGGCGCTTTTTCGCGTGCGTTTTTCCGCTTTAAAAAACCGCCGTCTGCCAGTTCACGCCGGATGGCCGAAATGTCGCTGCCGCTTTCGGCGCGCTCGATCTCATCCAGCACCGTTTCCAGGTAATCGGCCTCATCGTGCGCATCGCGGATAAAACCGGTCAGCATCTTCTCAGCCACCTGCTTTTTGCGGTATTCCTTGTAATACTTCTGCGCATTTTGCGCCGGCGTCAGCGCCGGGTCGGCCGGAATGCGCACCGACTCGCCGGTATAAAAATCCTGCAGGTCGTAAAAAAGCGAGCCCTTTTGCAGGTTGTACATATTGGCGCTGATCAGATCGCCCCAAAGGCGCAGCCGGTCCTTGTCGGCGCAGTCGGCCAGTTCTTTTTCGCGGTTCAGCGCCTTGCGGTGCGCGCGCTCACAAAGGCTGGTCACATGCACAAAAAGGTCATGGGCACGCTGGCGCGTGCGGGCGCGGCGTTCGCGCTCAAAGTAATAAAAATCCAGCAGTTCGCTGAACGTGTCATACGTTTTCATCTGCACCAGGTCGCCGTACTGGCGCACCGGCAAAAATGTAAAGTCAAACGCACGTTCGTTTTCCAGCAGGACGAACGGCTGCGGATGACTTGCGTATTCCAAAAGCTCGCGCACGGTAAGACCGCCGGCGAACTCGCGCGCAACGACCGGCGAAATACCCATAATAACATCCATCGCGGCTTTTGCCGGCGGTTTTTGGGAAGCGTCCAGCGCCGCCTGCACCGTTTGTGCCGGCGTATGGAAAATATCCATTTTATCCTGCCCGGGCGGATAAACGTATTTTTCACCCGGCAGCACCTGGCGCACCGAAGAAGTCGTGAAATCAATGCGCTTAATGGCGTCTACGATCTTGCCGTCCTGCACCAGGATCAGGTTGCTGCGCCGCCCCATGATCTCCGCGATCAGACTGTAGGTGACCTCGTCGCCCAGGTCGTTCGTAGCCGAAAAAACGAATTGCGCAATGCGTTCCAGCGCCACACGCCGGATCTCGATCAGGCGGGCCGCCGAAAGGCGCTTGCGCAGCAGCATGCAAAACATCGGCGGCTTATCCGGATTTTCCGGCGGCATATTCGTAATATGCACGCGCGCGCCATCTGCACGGGCGCTTAAAAACAGGCGCTTTACACCCGAGGTGGTGCGAAACGCAAAAACAAGCTCGTCCCGGGACGGCTGGTAGATTTTTTCCACGCGGCAGCCGACAAGCGCCTGCGACAGCTCATCGGTCAAGCATTTTAAAAAGATTCCGTCAAGCGCCATAGCTTACACCGTTTGAACCGCATTGGGCTGGTCAAATGTTAAAAACTGCACGTCTGTAAATATAGAAGTCATTTTTTGCAGCGCCGTCACAGCCGGCAGGTACTCCGTCTCATAATGCCCGGCCGAGATCACGGCAAAGCCGTTTTCTGCCGCGTCGAGCATTTCATGGTATTTCATGTCGCCGGTCAGGTATACATCGGCGCCCCATTCCTGTGCCGCAGCGATAAACGCATTGTCCCCAGCGCCTGAACAGACGGCCACCTTCTGCACCGACCGCTCTGCACCCGCCCAGCGGATGCCGTGCACATGCAAAGTATCGGCCACATGTTTGACAAACGCCTGCAGACTGACCGGCGTTTTCGTTTCGGCAAACGTCAGAAAGCCGTCGCCGCCGCGGCCGAGTTTCGTAAGCCCCAGCAGTGAAAGCAGCGTGTCATTAATGCCGCCCTCGGCCTTGTCCAGACAGGTGTGGCAGCTGATCACGGCAATGCCGTTTTGTACACAGTCATAAACAGGCGTGCCGGCCGTGACCGTTTTGATGCCGGAAAAAATCAGCGGGTGGTGCGAAAGGATAAGCTGCGCGCCGTTTTCAGCGGCGAAAGAGACGCACTCCTTCGTCACATCCAGGGTAAGCACCGCTTTTTTTACCTCTTTTTTCCATTCGCCGACCAGAAAACCGCTGTTGTCCCACGGCTCCTGCGTGGCAAACGAAAACTGCCGGTCCAGGCAGTCGTAAATATTTTTAACCGTTGTCATAATGTTCCTCGATCCACTCTATGCAGGCACTGCACCCGCCGCCGCTTTTTTGCTTGTTTTTCAAATAATGCAAAAGATGCAGCAGATAACCGCGCACCGGCGGCTCGTGCAGTGTGTTTTCATCAATATTAAAAAGGTAAGTTTCGAGCTCTGAAACAGGCTGCACACGGCCGGTATAGACCGCGTCGAACACATTGTAAAAATGTTTGCCCTCCTGTACAAAAACACGTTTCTTTACCGAAAAGCCGTTTGCAAAAAGGTAGTGTGCCAGCACCTCGGTGTGCGTCATCGGCTGAAAGACAAAATGCAGCCCATCGTCTTGCAGCGGGAACGGACACTGCTGCAGCAGGCGCACGATCAGCTCGCCGCCCATGCCGGCAAACACAAAGTCCTGTGCCTCGCCCGGTGCAAAAGCCGCAAGCCCGTCGCTTAAACGGCAGTCGATGCAATCGGAAAGACCGGCAGAAACCACATTGGCCTTTGCGCTTGCCAGCGGCCCGGGGCGCACATCAGACGCAATGACGCGGCGGCTGACCCCATTTTGCACAAGATAAACGGCCAGATGTGCGTGATCACACCCAATATCAGCAACAGCAGAGCCGTTTCTCACAAGCTCTGCCGCTGCCATTAACCGTTTTGGAAGCAATTTATGCTTCATTTTTCGCAAGAAAATCGTTGATCTTCTGCACAAGCGCATCTGCGTCTGTGCCGTGCACCATACAGGCCTCTTCAATGCTTTCGCCGCGCGATGCGGGACAGCCGAGGCAGTGCATGCCCATCTCTATAAAAAACGGCGCAGTGTCCGGCGCATGGTCAAGGATCTCGCCAATGATCGTTTCTTTTGTGACAGTCATGTTTTTTCCTTCTTTCTGCATAAAGCTTTTGTCGCTATCATTATAGTACGAAAATCTTTGTTTTTCAAGGCGTAAATTTTGGCGGGCAAAAATCAAGCCAGATCCAGCAGATGGCAAAGCGCAAAGGCGACACCGTCTTCATTGTTGGAGCGCGTTACAAAACGCGCGGCAGACTGCACGGCAGGCACGGCGTTGCCCATGGCCACACTGTTTTCAAAAGACGACAGCATTTCCAAATCGTTGTGGTCATCCCCGAAAACAACCGCCTCGCTTCGCGACAGGTGCAGCCGGCTGCAAAGCTGTTTTACGCCGTTTGCCTTACCGGCTTCTCTTGGAACGATCTGCACGACACGACCGCCGTCCGTAAGCCAAAAATGCGCCTGTGCGCGGCAGACTGTTTCCAGCTGCTGTACAAGTTCCAGCGGCAAGCAGCGCTTGGCATCGACTAAATTGTTATAAAAGACGAGTATTTTCAAGACCCGGTCAAACGGTGCACCAAAAAGCGGGCACACGTCCTTTGGCTGAATGCCCCACGGCGCATAGGCAAAAGCATCGAGCGCATGCAAAAAAGCGTGCGCATTGTCCGGCATCTGCAGCGCAAAATTCACATCGGCAAATGACGGAGCCAGAGCGGCGACATCACAGGCGACCTTTTCAGGCAAATAAAAACAGTCGGTTTGGCCATGCAGCTGTAAAACCGCGCCGTTGCAATATACGCCGCCGTCAAACAACTGCAGAATTTCAGGCGGCCAGCCGAGCATCTTGTCAAGCCTTGGCGGCCGGGCTGTAGCCAAAAACAGGCGTATGCCCTGCGCACGGCAAGCCGAAAGCGCTGCCATATTTGCCTGCGAAATACGCTTGTCATCGTTTAAAAGCGTGCCGTCCAGGTCAAAAAACAGCGCCCGGATCATAGTTCGCCGGCATTATGATGCCGCGCAAGCAGCTGCAAAAACTGTGTTGTGACGGCTGCGCTGGCGCCAAAGCCTTTGGCAATAAAGCCATGGTCGCCGTGCACTTCCACCAACTTGGCATGGGCATAAGCCTGTTCGGCACGGCGCGAATAATCAATTTTGACCAAAACGTCCTCCAGGCCGTGCACAATAAGCACCGGCCCTGAATAGGTGCATATCTGTTCATAAGGATCAAGCGTGCGCGCATCCAGCGCGTACTTTTTGCTCAAATGCACCGAGATAGCATAAAACTTTTCCGGGATCTGCTGCGGGTCAAATCTTGCGGTGATCAGCCGGCCGCGCCGTGCATCATCCGGAATGCAAAGCGCCGGGTAATAGAGCACAAGCGCAGATACATCGGCCGGACGTTTTGCTGCCGCCAGCGCAGAAACCAGACCGCCCTGGCTGCAGCCGGCAAGCACAATACGCTCCTTGTCCACAAACGGCAATGTCTTCACATAGTCAAGCAGTGTAAGCAGATCCTCCGTTTCCGTCAAGACGCTCATGCCCAGGCTGGAACCGGTGCTGACACCGCTGCCGGACATACAAAAGTCAAAGCACACAGCAGCATAGCCCTGTTTCACAAACACGCGTGCATATTGATATGAGATCATCATATTGCTGGCAAAGCCGTGGCTGACGATCACAGCCGGCAGCCGGCTGTCCGGTGTGTTTTTCGGTTTTAATATATAGCCGCGCAGCTGATTTGCGCCGCTTGAAATTTGAAAAAAGTGCACAACGCCGCCTCCTTTTTTCTTAATTATAACAAAGCTGCCCCGGCGGCACAAGCCTTACAGGCAAAAAGTGTGCAAAAACAGTTTATTTTCAGACGCGGATATGCTACAATTAAGGGCGGTGATACACATGGAAAACAAAAACACAACCACACCGCAGTTTGACGCGATCGCGGGTGAGTCCGAAAGCGGCGTACTGCGTGACCGGGCGACCATTCGCGTGGCGGTCTGTTACATTTTGGAAAACGTGAAAGAAGACCTGACTGCCGACATTATTATTGAAGCAATGACAGCCGGTGAGATCGCTAATTATTATGAAGCGTCGGCCGCCGTAGCCGATTTGATCCAAGACGGGATCATTGACGAGCAAGAGAACGGCACGCTGCATTTGAGCAGCAAGGGCGCAAGCTCCGTGGAATTTTTGGAAGACAGTCTGCCGAAAACCGTGCGCGAAAAAAGCATCGGCGCCGTCATGAAGCTGGCTGCACGGGAAATGTACAAAAAGCAGACACGCTGCACCGTAGAAAAGGCCGAAAACGGATGGCGCGTTATCCTGCACGTCAACGACAAGGAAAATGACTTTATGACGCTGACGCTTTACACCGCCTCCAAAGAGCAGGCTGTCGTCATTCAGGAGAAATTCACAGACGACCCAGTCAAAGTCTACAACAACCTGATCCAGTCTATTTTTTCAAACGAATAATGCGAAAAAACAGCAAAGGTATCCTTTGCTGTTTTATTTTTTCTGCTTTTGCAGCAATTCTTTTGTAAATTGGCGGCTTTTGGCCGTGACCTGTACCCAAGCCGGTGAAAAGCCGGATTTTTGCGCGTTGCGGGCAGAAGCGATATTGCTCCACGCACAGCAATAAAACGGCACGCGCCCACGCGCCAGTATTTCCCGCGCCAGGCGGCTTGTCAGGGCCGATGCAACGCCGCGCCGGCGATAAGGCGGCAGCACATCTACCCCGATCTGCCACATCGTTTCACAGTCGGCCGAAGCGCCGGCCAGACCGATCAGCCGACCGCCGTCAAATGCACCGACCGCCAGCATATCCAGTGACCTGCGTTCGGCACAAAGGGCGTTGCTCCACTGGGGCAAATAGTATGGCGCAAACTGTTCAGGCGTTAAAAGCCGTAGCGTAAAAGCGCAGTTCTGCACGGCAAGGCGCGAAATGTCGGGCAAAAAATACTCGGCCATAAAACAGACGCACATGCCGTGCGGCTTTAAAACGGTGTCCAGTTCGTGCAGCGCCGGCATTTCAAAGCCGGCAAACGCAGGCCGCGCATCCAGATAAGCCTGCACTTCCCGGCAGATGGCCGGGGATACTGAAGCGACCACGCCGCTGCCGTATGTGGTCAGATCACAGAAAAACGGCAGATCCAGATAAGCCCGTGCACCCTGCGCCTTTTGCGAGAGCACCACCTTGTTTTTACCGGACAGGAAATCCTCCGGCGCACAGCCGCTTTCAAGCGCTGACTGACGCAGTGCAACCTTTAAAACATCTGCATTTGTCATTTTAATACGGTTTGGAAACGTCTACCCAGCCCTGGCTGGCAGAGGCTTTCTCCAGTTCATCGAGCGTCAGGCGCACAGCGCTGCTCGCCGTGCCGGCCGCCGGGTACACAACGTCAAAGCGCTTTAAGGATTCATCCAAATACACCTGCGTGCCCTCGGGGTTGGCAAACGGGCAAACGCCGCCCGGGCGGTAACCGGTGAATTTTTCGATGTCGTCGCCTTTAAGCATAGACGGCTTGCAGCCGAACGCCGCCTTGAATTTGGGGTTATCTGTCTTTACATCGCCGGCCATCACCACGATGATGGCGCTGCTGCCGCGGTAAAAGCTCATAGATTTTGCAATGCAACACGGCTCGCACCCCAGCGCGGCCGCCGCTTCTTCCACCGTAGCGCTGGAAACGCTCAGTTCTTTGGCACGGTCCTGTAAGCCAAACGCAGCCAGATGATTTTTTACTTTTTCAAAACTCATTTGATTCACCTTTTTGATTTTTTCCGTCAGTGCCTGGATGTTGCGCAGCTCCTTGAAGTCATATGCACCATACAGCCGCTTTTTGACCAGCACATAAAGCAGTGCATGGAATGCGGCAAATACGCCAACGATAAGCACCGCGTAAAGAATTTTATACTTTAGTTCCATATTTCACCAAAAAGAGCGGCGCGCCCGGCGCCGCCCTATTCATTTTACTGCTGTGCAGTGTTCTGCACGGTGTATGCGTGCACACTTAAGCAGCCTGCATCCGGCACAAGACCGGTCAGCACGCCCGGCTGTGTTGCCGGTACGACTTCTACCGCACCGTTTGCCAACATCTCATAGGTAGTTTTATAATTATTGTCAAACGTGTCCGTCAAGTGCTGGTGCACTTCGATCATAGCCTGGTCAGACTCTTCGATCTGCACACGGTTTTGAATGTTCAGACCCGTCAGACTGATGGCATTCTCGGCGCAGCCGGCCGTGATCTGCTCCCCGCCGCGAAAATCTTTCAGGGCGCTGTAGGCCATGTTGCCCAGTTCCTTAACTGTTGAGAAAACACAGTTCGTGTTGCCGGAGCAGTCCACTTCCGAGCCGATCACACCGATCGAGAAATCGTAATAGCCGGAAGCGTTGAAAACAGCCGAAGCCGAATCGTTGCCGCCGGTGTAAATCGAGGTGACGCCGGTGTTGAACATTTTTTCGGCAAGACCCTCATAGCGGTTGAGCATGGTAAACGTTGCATCAAAATAATACTCGTTGTCAAACGCCACACCGGTCTCGTTGCCGTAGGCGTCATAATTGGCCCAGTGCGAAAAACGATAGCCCTCCGGCGCCTCGTCTGCCACAACGCGAACAACGTCACCCTCAGCGTAAGCGCCGCTGCCGGTGCCGCCGATCACCTGCACATCAAAAACAGGCACGGGACTTTCCACATAAACGGCCTGCACATCGACCGGTGCAGCCGGCATTTCGATCTGTGTCTGTGCGGCGTGCACGTCAGCAATGTTGACGCCGTCCGAAACCTCCCAATGGTCAAAACGCATGCCGGAGGACGCCGGCTGCGCTTCGATCGTGCAGGATGTGCCCTCGGTAAAATAGCCGCTGCCGCCGCCGTTTTCCACATTCAGAGCATATGTCGTGCTGTCCGCATCGCGGTATGTAGCCTCGACCGTGCAGGATGCGTCGTTCACGATCAGGGTGATATTGGTGTCACTCGATGAAGTGATGCTGATGCTGCGGTCGCTGACGCCTTCGGTATTGCTGGTGCAGACCCATTCGTCAAACACCTTTCCCTCCGGCGCCGGATCAGCCGTGATCTCCACATTGTCGCCGTCGTAATAATTGCCGCTGCCGCTGCCGTTTACCACTTTGACGGTGTAGGTCTCTTCATCGGCGTCGATTTCTTCATAAACGGCTTCCACGGTCATGGAGTAGTCAAAATCCACATCGGAAGCATCTTCATAAGCATAATCGAGCGTGACCGGCGTACCGAGCGCATTGGCCGCGTACGAAGCGCCCTGCACAAAACCCGCACCGTAATCGGTAGAGGAAGTATCGGAAAGAGAGCCGATGTAACCAAGCTTGGTGTTGCCGCTCATGACCGACATGTAGCCAGCCAAAAAGCCGGACTCAAGCGCGCTGAACGAAATGCTCATAACATTCGACATACTCTGGTATTCCGTGCTGTCCTCGGCGTGCGGGTACGCGTCGAGCAAAATAAAGTTCGTATCCGTATACTGCGGCGCATTTTCGTAAACCGCAACCGCCAGCGCCTCGCCCGGACAAACGATAAACTTTGCGCCGTTTTGCACCGCCAGTTCAATAAAAGATGCGTAGACCTCGTTGTCGACCGTGCCGTCTTCCGCCACATCCGGCTGATAATAACGGTAGGTCATGCCCGCCTCCTCAGCGTAGCGTTCCACACCCTCCCAGGCGCTTTGATTAAAGGCACCGTCGTCAACAGACGCACCGTCTGTCAGCAAAACGATGTCGTACTGCAAACTGCTTTGATTGGTGCAGCCGGCAAAAGCGAACATCGCCGCACAGACGACCACCAAAGCGGTAAGCACTGCAGTCAGTTTTTTCATTAGCTATTCCCCCGTTCGGAAAAATTCACGTTTTAATGATACCACAAAGGTGCATTTTTTTGCAATAGTTTACCAAAATTTATTGAATAAAGCAAGGGAATATTATATAATCAAACGGAAAGAAGGCGGCAAAATGCACATTTACGATACACAGGCACAATTTGTAAAAAGCAAAACCGAAATGCGCCCGAACACAGCCGTTGTGCTTGGCAGCGGTCTCGGCGACCTGGCCGAGCAGGCACAGGCGCCCGATGTGATCGCATTTGATGAGATCCCCGATTTTCCGGCTGCCACGGCGCCGACACACAAGGGCCGCCTTGTTTTCGCCAAAGAAGACGGCCGGGAGCTGGTTTTTGTGCAGGGCAGGCTGCACCTGTACGAGGGGCACACACCGCAGCAGGCAGTAAACCCGATTCGGCTGCTGCACGCGCTCGGCGTGCAAAACGTGATTTTAACGAACGCCGCCGGCGGCATTAACAAAGATTTTTCTTGCGGCGACCTGATGCTGATCGAGGACCACATTTCCCTGTTTGTGCCTTCGCCGCTGATCGGGCCAAACGACGACGCGGTCGGCCCCAGGTTTGCCGACATGAGCGCTTGCTACGACAAAGCGCTTCAAAAGATTTTCTGCGAAACGGCGGCCGAAAACGGCACGGCGCTGAAAAAAGGCATTTATGTGCAGCTGACCGGTCCGCAGTTTGAAACGCCGGCCGAGATCTCGCTGCTGCGCCGCCTGGGTGCGGACGCAGTGGGCATGAGCACCGTGATCGAAGCGATCGCCGCGCGCCATGCCGGCATGCGCGTATGCGGTGTATCGTGCATTACGAACCTGGCAAGCGGCATGCTGGCACAGCCGCTTTCCGGCGAAGAGGTGACCGAAACGGCGAACCGGGTCGCCTCCGTTTTCCAAAAACTGATCAGAAAGGCAGCCGTCCGAATTGCCGGCATGACAGAGAGCATATGAAAAACATTGTTTACAAAAACGGCAAAGTCTATATTTTAGACCAGACGAAACTGCCGAATGAAGAAATATACCTGGAAATGCACACCAAAGAGGACTTCTTTGAAGCCATCCAAAAGCTGCAGGTGCGCGGCGCACCGGCGATCGGCATTGCGGCCGCTTACGCCATGGCTGTGATCGACGGCGACAAAGCGGCATTAAAAACCTACCTTGATTCTGCCCGGCCGACGGCCGTGAACCTTTCCTGGGCGACCGGACGCATGCTGGACGCTTACCAGGCCGGCAAAAACCTGATCGACGAGGCAAAAGCCATTCAGGCGGAGGACGAGGCCATGTGCCTGCAAATCAGCGAGCACGGCCTTTCCCTGCTGCACGATCACGACGGTATTTTAACGCACTGCAACGCCGGTGCGCTGGCCACCTCTGCCTACGGCACCGGGCTGGGGCCGCTGCTGCTTGGCACCGAACGCGGCTACCGGTTTAAAATTTACAGCGACGAAACGCGCCCACTGCTGCAGGGGGCGCGACTGACAAGCTACGAACTGCAAAAAGCCGGTGCAGACGTGACGCTGATTTGCGACAGCGCAGCCGGGCTTTTGATGAAGCAGGGCAAAATAAACGCGGTGCTGGTCGGTGCGGACCGCATTGCCGCAAACGGCGACACCGCAAACAAGATCGGCACGTCATCCGTGGCGGTACTGGCGCACTACTACCACATTCCGTTTTATGTTTTAGCGCCCTACTCCACGATCGACTTTGCCTGCCCGAGCGGCGACAAGATCATCATTGAAGAGCGCGCGCCGGAGGAAATCAAACAGATGTATTTTGAAAAGCCGACCGCACTGCCCGAAACCAAATGCTTCAACCCGGCATTTGACGTAACCGACAATGCGCTGATTACCGCCATAATTACAGAAAAGGGCGTTGTGCGCGCACCGTTTTCCAAAAATTTAAGGGGGCTTTACGATTGATCCGCTTTTATAACGGCAAAGTTCTGACCATGTACGGCGATATGGCCGTGACCGACGATGAAGTATGGGTGGACGGCGACAAGATCGCCTATGTCGGCAAAGACTGCACCGAACAGGCCGACCAAGAGATCGACCTGCACGGAAATCTGCTGATGCCGTCGTTTAAAAACGCACATACGCACAGCGCCATGACCTTTTTGCGCTCCTATGCCGACGACCTGCCGCTTGCCAACTGGCTGAACGACCGCGTATTTCCCATGGAGGCCAGGCTGCGCCCCGGCGACATTGCGCCGCTTTCGGCGCTGGCCTTTGCCGAATATCTGACCAGCGGCTGCACCGCCTGTTTTGACATGTACTATTTTCAGGAAGAGACGGCGCGTGCCAGTGTAGAAAGCGGCTTTCGCACCGTGTTCACCTGCGGGCTCAACAATTTTCAGGAGAGCGTGGAAAAGCTGGAGGAATACTATAACCGCTTTAACCGCTACGACAAGCTGATCGCCTACCGACTGGGCTTTCACGCAGAATATACGACGAGCGGCGAGATCATGCAGGGTGTTGCCGGGCTGGCGCACAAATACGAAGCGCCGGTCTTTATGCACGCCAGCGAAACCAAAAGCGAAGTGGACGACTGCAAAAAACGCTGGGGCAAAACGCCGGCAGCGCTTTTTGAAGATTTGGGGCTTTGGGATTTCGGCGGCGGCGCTTACCACAGCGTTTGGGTCAGCGACGACGACCTGGAGATCTATAAGCGCAAAAACATTTGGGCGGTCATTAATGCCGGTTCCAACTGCAAGCTGGCCAGCGGTGTTGCGCCTGTGCAGAAGATGATGGACATGGGCATTCCGATCGCTGTGGGCACAGACGGCCCGGCTTCCAACAACTGCCTGGATATGTTTAAGGAGATGTTTTTGATCGCCGCATCGCAAAAGCTGCTGCTCCATGACGCAGCCGCCTGCGACGCCGACAAGATCCTGTACGCCGCCACAGCCGGCTCTGCGCACTGTATGGGGCTTGCCGACTGCGACACCATCGCACCGGGCAAGCAGGCCGACCTGATCGTCATTGACCTGCACCGGCCGAACATGCAGCCCATCAACAACATTACAAAAAATCTGGTCTATGCCGGCTCTAAGGAAAATGTAAAAATGACGATGTGCGCCGGCAAGATCCTGTATGAAAACGGCGAATGCAAAACGATCGACACTGAAAAAGTATACCGCGAAGCGCAGGCCGTTATTGACCGCATGCGCTGAAAAATACCCGCTGCTTTTTGCAGCGGGTATTTTTACGGGTGCAGCTGTCCGCTGCACGCCGATCTTACTTTATAGTTTTTGCAGGCGGATGGTGAGCACATCCGGCGTTTCCTTTTCGCCCCAATAGGATTCCAGCAGACCGGTCACCGAAAAACCGGCGGCAAAACACGGCGCCAAAAGGTCTGTAAGCGAGCGATGGTAATAGCACTGCTGCACCGGCTGGCCGCTGATCGCCTCGCCGAAATACGCGTGCGGCGCCTTATAGCGCTGTGTTAACGTCACAAAGCACGGGTGCTGCGTAGCAAACACAAAAGTGCCGCCGACATCCAGCAAATCGTGCACACCGGACAAAAGCGGCGCAATTTCGGTCATATCCATAAAGGCCATGTTGCAAACAGCTTTTGTGTACGGCTGTTCACGCCGAAGCGCCGCAACGGACGCAGCGTCGGCCGCGTTGGCCACGCAGAATTCGACCTTATCCAAAAGTGCCGCACGCCGTGCTTTAGCCAGTGCCACCATTTTGGGGCTGTAGTCAAAGGCCACGACACGCGCACCCAGTTCTGCCAAATATGCCGAATAATTGCCGTTGCCGCAGGCAGCGTCTAAAATAAAGTCGCCGGGCACCGGCTCCAATAGCTTTGTCACACAGGGCCGCACGACCTCGCGGTGGTAACGGTTGGAATGATCGCCCATTTGCGCATCCCAAAATTCAGCGTTTTCTTCCCACGCGCGGCGGCTGGCGTCTAAAGAATAGTCGTTCATAGCTTTCCTTTCCATAAACCCATATGTCAAAAAGAGCTGTCCGCAATTTGCGGGCAGCTTTTTCCTATTTATCGTAATCTTCCAGGAATGATTTTTTGATTTTATTTTTCTTGGTGGCAATGACCTGGCCGACGTTGACATTTTCCATGCTGCGGAAAATGTTGATGTCGACCTGGGGATTGACCTTTTTCATGGCTGCGATCAGGTTCTTGACCTCAAGCCGTTTCGAGTCGTGGTACTGGTCGGCCACATCCTGCGTGAAACGGCAGGCACACTGCAGAAACCGCAGACCGTTGTAATTTTTCCAGGCCAGTATATCGTGTTCACGCACCAGGTACAGCGGCCGGATCAGCTCCATATTTTCAAAATGGTCGGCGTGCAGCTTCGGCATCATCGTTTTGACCTCTGCGCCGTAGAGCATGCTCATCAGCGTCGTCTCGATCACATCGTCAAAATGGTGGCCGAGCGCGATTTTATTACAGCCCAGTTCCTGTGCACAGCTGTACAGATAGCCGCGGCGCAGGCGTGCGCAAAGATAACAGGGGCTGTCCTCCACCGATTCGACCGAGCGGAAAATAGACGTTTCAAAATACTGCGCGTCGATGCCGAGCGTGCGCATATTGTGCTCGATCAGCTGCCGGTTTTCCGGCGTATAACCCGGGTCCATGCAGATGTAGCGCACCTCAAACGGAAATTCGCTGTACTTTTGCAAATGCGAAAACAGCACCGCCATCAGCGCCGAATCCTTGCCGCCGCTGATGCACACGCCGATACGGTCGCCGGGGCTGATCAGCCGGTAGTCGCGGATGGCGCCGATAAACCGGTTCCAGATGGTGCGGCGATAAGTCGTGATCACGCTGCGCTCTGCACGCGCAGCCGGGGTCATCTCTTTTTCCATTTACGCCGTCGTCTCGCAGTACAGGCAGCGGTAAACGCCATTTTGCGCATCTGTCAGCACAAACACGCTCTCCACATTTTCGTGGTTGGTAATGCAGCGCGGGTTTTTGCACTTCACGATTCCGCGCACCGTCTGCGGCAGGGAAAGCTTTTTCTTTTCGATCAGCTTGCCGCCGCGAATAAAGTTAACGGTGACGTTTGGGTCGATGTAAGCGACTTTATCGAGATCAAATGCCGGCGCAGACGACGCGATCTTTAAAACGTCCTTGCGCCCCATCATAATAGACTTTGCATTTTGGATCAATGCGACCTGGCCGTCGTAATTGCGCAGCGCCAGGGCGTTATAGATTTCCATGCCGAGCCCGGCGCGGATGTGGTCAAAAACGACGCCGTCCTTGATTTCATCGATCTTCATGAAAGCAGACCTCCCCACCGCAGAAGCGTAATGATCAGCGCCTCGCGGATAAATTTGCCGTTGAGCACCTGCTCAAAATATTTTGCACGCGGATCGTCGTCCACCTCGGGCGCAATCTCGTTGACGCGCGGCAAGGGGTGCATAATGGTCAGATCCTTTTTTGCGTTTGACAGCTTGTCTAGATCCAGCACAAACGCGTCTCTGTATTTCAGGTATTCATCCTCCGAATAGAAGCGTTCGCGCTGCACACGGGTCATATACAAAATATCCAGATCCGGCATGACCGCATCCATATGCTCGACCTCGCGGTAAGGGATGCTGTTTTTGTCAAGCACATCTGTCTTAATGTAATCGGGAATGCCGAGACCCTCCGGCGCGATCAGCACAAAGCGGATGCCGCTGTAGCGTGAAAGCGCCTTAATTAAGCTGTGGACCGTGCGGCCGAATTTCAGATCGCCACACAGGCCGACCGTCATCTGGCCAAGGCGGCCTTTTTCGCGCTGGATCGTCAAAAGGTCGGTCATCGTCTGGGTCGGATGGCTGTGGCCGCCGTCGCCGGCATTGATGATCGGCACATTGGATTTAAGCGAAGCCACGCGCGGCGCGCCCTCCAGCGGGTGGCGCATGGCAATGATGTCGGCATAACAGGCGACGACACGCACCGTGTCGGCAACGGTCTCCCCTTTTGATGCAGAAGAACTGGCCGCCTCGGAAAAACCGAGCACCGAACCGCCGAGCTCCAGCATGGCGGCCTCAAAGCTCAGGCGCGTGCGCGTGCTGGGTTCAAAAAAGAGCGTTGCCAGCTTTTTGCCGCGGCAGATGTCGGCGTACTTTTCATGGTTTTCAATAATGTCGAGCGCAAGTGCGATCACGTCGCCTATCTCGTCAACGGTAAAATCAGTCGTATCTAAAAAATGGCGCATAAAGTACCGCCTCCTACCTTAAAGCTGCATCCAGGACGGGTCAGACGGATTCTGGCGAAACGCCTTCAGCTTGGCAATGTCAGACGCGCTGATATAGCCCTCCTCAGCCGCCGTCTCGGCCAGAACATCAAAATTAGAAAGGCTGTGGTTGACCACACCGGCCTCGTTCAGGCGGTCAATGCCCTTTTGCAGACCATAAGTAAAGATGGACGCAATGCCGAGCACCTCAGCACCGGCTTCGCGCAGCACATCCACAACTTCCAGCACCGAGCCGCCGGTTGAGATCAAATCTTCAATAACAACGACTTTCTGACCGGGTTCCAGCTTGCCTTCGATCTGGTTGCCGCGGCCATGGTCTTTGTGGCCGGAGCGCACATAGCCCATCGGCATGTTCAAAATAGATGCCGTAATAGCGGCGTGCGCGATACCGGCGGTGGAAGTGCCCATCAGCACCTCGGCCTCAGGATAATATGTTTTTACAAGCTCTGCCAGGCCGTTTTCCACATCTTCACGCACAGCCGGATAGCTGAGCGTCAGGCGGTTGTCGCAGTAAATAGGGCTTTTGATGCCGGAAGCCCAGGTGAACGGTTCATCCGGCCTTAAAAATACCGCACGGATGGAAAGCAGGTCTTTTGCAATCGTTTTTTTCAAATCCATAATATGCCCTCCTGGTCTTTAATTATTTAACCTATGAATTCGTCGCAGCAGCGCTGGTAAGCGGCAACCGGATCCGGTGCCGCCGTGATGGCGCGGCCGACAACGATATAATCAGAGCCGATTTCTTTAGCCTTTTCGGGCGTGGTGACACGCACCTGGTCGCCAACGTCGCCGCCGGCAAAACGCACGCCCGGCGTAACGGTCAGGAAACTGCCGCCGCACGCATCTTTGACCAGTGCAGATTCCAGCGGCGAGCAGACAACACCGTCCAGTCCGGCCGCTTTTGCATTTTCCGCATAGTGGCGGATCGTGTCGTTGATGGAGGATGAGATCAGCAGTTCTTTTTGCATCCTTTCCTCGCTGGTGGAGGTCAGCTGCGTGACCGCGATCAGAAGCGGACGCGTGCCGTCCGGCCGGGTCAGTCCCTCGCGCGCGGCGCGCATCATCTCAACTGTGCCGGCGGCGTGCACATTGGTCATGTCCACATCCAACCCGGCAAGCACGGCCATGCTTTTTTTCACGGTATTCGGAATGTCGTGCAGCTTCAGATCCAGAAAAATCTTGTGGCCGCGTTTTTTGATTTCGCGCACGATCGACGGGCCTTCGGCGTAAAAAAGCTCCATGCCGATCTTGACAAACGGCTTGCGCAATGTGAACATGTCGAGAAATTCAAAGGTCGTTTTCGCGTTTGAAAAATCGCAGGCGATCATTACGTCTTTTCCCATCAGTCTACCACTCCTATAATATCGTTCAGTTTTTCAATGCCCAGCTTTTCCATTTCACCGGGCAGGTCTTCAATGATTTTTTTGCAGGCGAACGGATCTACCAGATTGGCGGCGCCCACCTGCACGGCGGTTGCACCGGCCATCATCATTTCGATCACGTCGCGCGCGCTTTCCACGCCGCCGCAGCCCATAACCGGCACGCTGCAGGCCTTTGCGACCTGGTAAACCATGCGCACCGCGACCGGGAACACGGCCGCGCCGGAAAAGCCGCCCATTTTATTGGCAATGACCGGCACACGCCTTTTCAGGTCGATGCGCATGCCGAGCAGCGTGTTGATCAGGCAGATGCCGTCGGCGCCGGCCTCCTCACACGCCTTTGCGATCGCCACAATATCGGTCACATTCGGGCTGAGCTTAATAAACACCGGCTTTTTGGTAACGGCTTTGACCGCCCGGGTCACCTCGGCCGCACATTCGGGCGAGGTGCCGAAGCTCATGCCGCCGCCGTGCACATTCGGGCAGCTGACATTGACCTCCAGAATGCCGACCTGTTCCTCTTTGTCGAGAAGCGCGCAGGTGTAGGCGTAGTCGTCCACCGAAAAGCCCGAAACATTTGCAATGACCTTTTTACGGAAAAAGGTTTTCAGGCGCGGCAGTTCCTCGCGAATAACATGCTCTACACCCGGGTTTTGCAGGCCGACCGCATTGATCATGCCGGCCGTGCACTCCGCAATGCGCGGCGTGGGGTTGCCGAAACGCGGCTCCTTTGTGGTACCCTTAAAGCTGAAGGAGCCGAGTATATTGATGTCGTAAAAATCCTTGAACTCATTGCCGTAGCCAAACGTGCCGCTGGCCGGGATCACGGGATTGTCAAGCGCAAGGCCGCAAAGATTTACGCGAAGGTCTGCCATACGATCTCCTCCCTTTCGAGCACCGGGCCGTCGGCGCAAATGCGCTTATAGCCGTCTTTTGTTTTACACGAGCAGCCCATGCAGGCGCCGAAGCCACAGCCCATGCGCTCCTCAAAGCTGAACTGCCCGGACGTTTTGGCCATTTTTTCAACGGCGCGAAACATCGGCATCGGCCCGCAGGTGTAAAAATAGTCGTAATCCTGCGGAAAAGCATCCGTCACAAAACCCTTTACGCCGCGGCTGCCGTCTGCCGTAGCCACAGTGACGGACACACCGAGCGCACGAAACGCATCTTCATAAAACACTTCGTCCGCCGTGTTAAAACCAAGGATGACCTGCGGCTTTTGACCGGCGCACACCAGCGCTTTTGTGAGCGCGTAAAGCGGCGGCACACCGACCCCGCCGCCGATGACGAGCGGCTTTTCAGCCGGGCGGATCGTGTAACCGTTGCCAAGGCCGCTTAAAGTGTCAAGCACCGTGCCGGGCGCCATTTCGCTCATCTGCTGTGTGCCGGCGCCGACCACCTTGTAAATGATCGTCAGTCCCTGTGCATCCCAGTCGCACACCGAGATCGGGCGGCGCAGGAACTTGCCGTCCAGGCGGATGTTGACAAACTGTCCGGGCGCCGTGATGCAGGATGTGTCGCCCTGCAGGTCCATTTGATAGACCTGCTTTGCAATGGGCACATTTTTGGTAACGGTGTAGAATACTTGCTTTTGCATAGCTGCCTCACACATGAAATTTATTCTGCGTCGATCGTAGAGACGCCGATCGTGATTTCTTCCAGAACGTCGAGCAGCACCTTGACCGTGTCGAGCGAGGTAAACATGCTGACGTTGTTTTCAACGGCGGCGCGGCGGATCTCCGCACCATCAGTATGGCTGTCGCCGTGGCTGACGTCGATGGTGTTGATCACATAAGCGATGTGCCCCTGGCGCAGCGCGACAAGAATTTCATCGCTGCCGTTTTCGGAAAGCTTTTTGCGCACACGCGTGCGAATGCCGTGCGCTTTCAGATATTTGGCCGTGCCGTTCGTTGCTTCGATGTTGAAGCCGAGATTGTAGAAGCGGCGCACCAGGTCAAGCGCAGCGGCCTTGTCGCTGTCGGCGATCGTGACGAGCACGGTGCCGTAATTGGCCACATTCAGACCGGAGGACTGCAGCGCCTTATAAAGTGCACGCTTCAGGCTGCGGTCATAGCCGATGGCTTCGCCGGTAGACTTCATTTCGGGGCTCAGATAGGTATCCATGCCTTTCAGCTTGGAGAAGCTGAACGCAGGCGCCTTGACATACCAGCGTTTCTTTTCGGTTTTGTAAACTTCATCAATGCCCTGGTCTTTCAGGGAATGGCCGAGAATGACCTTAGTTGCGATGTCGGCCATGCGCACGCCGGTCGCCTTGCTGAGAAACGGCACCGTGCGCGAAGAACGCGGGTTGACCTCGATCACATAAACGTCGTCATGGCTGTCGGCGATAAACTGGATGTTGTAAAGGCCGACGATGCCGATAGCCGGGCCGAGGCGCAGCGTGTAGTCAATAATTTTATCTTTTACAGCCTGTGAAACGCTGAACGTCGGGTAAATCGAGATCGAGTCGCCGGAGTGCACGCCGGTGCGCTCCACATGCTCCATAATGCCGGGAATGAACACATCTTTGCCGTCGCAGATGGCGTCCACTTCCAGTTCCTTGCCCATGATGTACTTATCCACCAGAACAGGCTGGTCCACGTCGATCTCCACCGCGTTTTGCAGGTAATGGCGCAGGCTTTCCTCGTTGGCGACGATCTCCATTGCGCGGCCGCCGAGCACGAACGACGGGCGCACCAGCACCGGGTAGCCGATCTGCTGGGCGACCTTGACGCCGTCTTCGATATTGGTCACGGCGATGCCCTTCGGCTGCGGAATGCCGAGCTCGTTCATGATTTTTTCAAAGCTGTCGCGGTTTTCAGACTTATCGATCGCCTCCACGTCGGTGCCGATGATCGGTACGCCGAGCGCATCGAGCGGCGGCGCCAGGTTGATGGCGGTCTGGCCGCCGAGCGAAACGACGACGCCGTCCGGCTTTTCCAGTTCGATCACGTTCATGACGTCCTCGACCGTCAGCGGTTCAAAGTACAGCTTGTCAGAGGTGGTGTAGTCCGTAGACACCGTTTCGGGGTTGTTGTTGATGATGATGGCCTCATAGCCCGCATCGCGGATAGACCAGATGGCGTGCACGGTGGAGTAGTCGAACTCCACGCCCTGCCCGATACGGATCGGACCGGAGCCAAGCACAACGATCTTCTTTTTGTCGGAAACGATGCTCTCATTTTCGCGTTCATAGGTCGAGTAGAAATACGGCACATAGGAAGCAAACTCCGAAGCGCAGGTGTCGATCATTTTGTAGATCGGGAAGATGTTTTCTGCCTTGCGCAGACGGAACACATCTGCTTCGCTCATGTCCCAGAGCATGCCGATAAACTTGTCGGAAAAGCCCATTTTTTTGGCGTCGCGCAAGGTCTGTGCATCGCCGCAGTGCGCTTTGACAGTCGTTTCAAATTCAACAATGTTTTTGATCTTTTCCAGGAAGAACATATCGATCTTCGTGGCGTTATAAATCAGATTCAGATCACAGCCCAGACGGATCAGCTGGCCGATGGCATAAAGGCGATCATCCGTAGGCGTTTTGATATAGGTCAGCAGACGGTCAATGTTCCAGTCGTCGAACTTTTTGTGGTAGATGTGGCACACGCCGGTTTCCAGGCTGCGCACCGCCTTGAGCAGGCTTTCTTCCATTGTACGGCCAATGCTCATGACCTCGCCGGTGGCTTTCATCTGCGTGTTCAGCGTATTGTTCGCGTCTGAGAACTTATCAAACGGGAAACGTGCGATTTTGGTGACCACATAGTCGAGCGCCGGCTCAAACGCCGCACAGGTATTGGCCAGCTGAATCTCGTCCAGATGCAGGCCGACCGCGATCTTGGCCGACACACGGGCGATCGGGTAACCGGAGGCCTTGGAGGCGAGCGCCGAGGAACGCGACACACGGGGATTGACCTCGATCAGATAATACTGGAAGCTGTAAGGATCCAGTGCGAACTGCACGTTGCAGCCGCCCTCGATCTGCAGGGCGCGGATGATCTTCAGCGCCGAGTCGCGCAGCATGTGATACTCTTTGTTCGTCAGGGTCTGGCTGGGCGCCACAACGATAGAGTCGCCGGTGTGGACGCCGACCGGGTCCAGGTTTTCCATATTACAGATGGTGATGGCGGTATCGTTGGCATCGCGCATGACCTCATATTCGATCTCTTTGTAGCCTTTAATGCTCTTTTCCACCAGCACCTGGTGCGCCGGCGAGATCGCAAGCGCGTTTTTGAGCATTTCACGGCACTCCTCTTCATCGTCGGCAAAGCCGCCGCCGGTGCCGCCAAGCGTAAAGGCCGGGCGCAGCACGACCGGGTAACCGATGTCGGCCGCCGCTTTCAGCCCCTCCTCAATGGAATTGGCTGTTTCCGACGGAAGGACCGGCTCGCCCAGGCTTTCGCAAAGATCCTTGAACAGCTGGCGGTCTTCCGCTTTCTCTATGCTTTCAAACGAGGTGCCGAGAATTTCGACCTGGCACTCCTTGAGCACGCCTTTTTTGGCAAGCTGCACGGCCAGGTTCAGACCGGTCTGGCCGCCGAGGCCGGGCACGATCGCATCCGGGCGCTCGTGGCGGATGATGCGGGCCACATATTCCAGATTCAGCGGCTCCATGTACACCTTGTCGGCAATGTCTGTGTCGGTCATGATCGTGGCGGGGTTCGAGTTGATCAGAACGACCTCGTACCCCTCTTCCCTGAGCGCCAAACAGGCCTGTGTGCCGGCATAGTCAAATTCGGCCGCCTGGCCGATCACGATCGGGCCGGAACCGATCACAAGTACCTTATGAATATCTGTTCTTTTCGGCAACTCAGCGCACCTCCTTATCCATCATTTCAATAAATTTGTCAAACAAATATGTGCTGTCCTGCGGGCCCGGCGCGCTTTCCGGGTGGTACTGCACCGAGAACATTTTGTTCTGCGGGCTTTCCACACCCTCCGCCGTGCGGTCAAGCAGGTTGATATGGGTCAGCTGCAGTTCGGTGCCGGCAAGCGAATCGGCATCCACGGCATAGCTGTGGTTTTGCGAAGTGATCTCGATCTTGCCGGTCGCCAGGTTCATGACCGGGTGATTGCCGCCGCGGTGGCCAAACTTCAGCTTGAATGTTTTGGCGCCGAGTGCCAGCGAGATCAGCTGGTGGCCAAGGCAGATGCCGAAGATCGGCAGTTTGCCCTTGAGCTTGCGGACAACGTCAATGACCGGCTGCACATTTTCAGGGTCGCCGGGGCCGTTTGAAAGAAACAGGCCGTCCGGGCACATTTTCAAAATATCCTCAGCCGGTGTGTCATACGGCACGATCGTTACGTTGCAGCCCTTTTCGTTGAGCTTACGGATAATGTTGAGTTTGATGCCGCAGTCGATCGCGACCACGTCAAAGCGGTGGTTCGGCGTGCGCGAATACCAGCGCTTTTTGCACGACACGCGTGCGACCATGTCGGTGGGGATCTTGTAAGCCTTTAACTTTTCGAGCGCTTCCTCCTGCGGAGTAGAAGCGTCTGTAATAAGCACTTTCTGGCTGCCCTCGTCGCGGATAAGGCGCGTGATCATGCGCGTGTCCACGCCGCTGATGGCTGGAATGTTGTGCTCGGCCAGCACCTCGCTGAGCGTTTCCGTGTAGCGAAAGTTAGAGGGCAGGTCGTTGTACTCCCGCACAATCATGCCGCCGATCGTGGGGCACTTGGTCTCATAGTCGTCATCCGTCATACCGTAGTTGCCGATCAGCGGATACGTCATGCACACCATCTGGTCGGTATAACTCGGGTCTGAAACGATCTCCTGATAGCCGACCATGGAGGTATTGAAAACGATTTCGTTCACCGCCTCGCGGTCCGCACCGAAGCCGTAGCCGTAAAACGTGCTGCCGTCTTCCAGAACGATTTTTTTGTTATAAGGCTTCATATACAATTTCTCCTCTCCGTAATGTCAACAAATTTACGCCCTGCAGCTGCATGCCTGCAAACGGAGTCGCGCGTCCCTTGCTTTTAAACTTGTCCGGTTCTACCGTAAACACACGTTCCGGGTCGATCAGGCACAGATCGGCCGGTGCGCCGGGTTCGATCTTTCCGCCTGCCAGGCCGAAAATCTCACGCGGGCAGACACTCATCATCTGCACCAGCCGTTTCAGGGAAATGACCCCGGTTTTTACCAGTTTTGTATAAAGAACCGGAAACGCCGTTTCCAGCCCGACAACGCCCATGGCGCTGCCTTTTAAGCCGCGCGCCTTTTCCTCGGCGCTGTGCGGCGCGTGATCGGTCGCGATCACATCGATCGTGCCGTCCTGCACGCCTTCGATCAGCGCCTGCTTGTCCGCAGCCGAACGCAGCGGCGGATTCATTTTAAAACGGCCGTCCTCCTGCAGATCGTCCTCGCACAGCACCAGGTAGTGCGGCGCCGTTTCACAGGTGACCGGTACGCCGCGTTTTTTTGCCTCACGGATCAGCTGTACGCTCTCTTTGGTAGAGATGTGGCAGACATGGTAACGGCAGCCGGTCTTTTCGGCCAGCGCCAGGTCGCGTTCGATCTGACCCCACTCCGACTCTGCGCAAATGCCCTTGTGCCCGTGGGCGCGGCAGTAGGCGCCGTCGTGAATATAGCCGCCGTGCAGCAGCGATTCATCCTCGCAGTGGGCAGAAATCAGCTTGCCGGTCTTGACGCAGCGGCGCATGGCTTCTTCCATCAGATCACCGGTTTGAATGCCGGTGCCGTCGTCAGAAAAGCCGGCGACCATCGGCGCAAGCGCCGCAAAGTCGACCAGTTCGCCGCGGCCGCGCCTGTTTTTTGTAATGGAGGCAAACGGCAGTACATCAATCACAGCGTCACGTTCAATCATATCGGTCTGCACCTTCAGGTTTTCCGGGCAGTCAGGCACCGGGTTCACGTTTGGCATGGTGCAAAGCAAAGTGTAGCCGGCTGCGGCCGCCGCCTCGGTGCCGGTCTTGATCGTCTCCTTATAAGAAAAGCCGGGCTCTCTGAGATGGACATGCACATCTGCAAAACCCGGCAACAATAACAATTTACTTTTACAATCAATAACTCTGGCATTAATAGCCTGTACATTTAAATCCGAAAAGGAAACACTAAGCCCGCCGATCACGAAATCGTGGATCAGAACACTTCGCAGTTCAAAACCGGCGCCGCTATAAACGAGCGCGTCTTTCAGGAGTATGGTCATAAAACTCATTCCTTTCCTAACAAAATATTATACTGGAACGCGCCCTCAAAGTCAACCACAAATTTATTACAGCGGCGCAAAATGTGCACACAAATATTTGCGGAATTTTAAAAAACAGGCAAATGCCGGTGCAAACACGCATATAGGTACTATGGACGTCCACAACCGATAAAAAGGCGGTGAAATTCTAAACAAAAAATAAAACATTTGTTCTTTTCGTCCTATTTTTTGGACAAAATACGACTTTCCTCTTGCAATCGAACAAATGTTTGATATAATATAGATAGAGAAACAAAGGAGGCCAAAACCATGAAAATAAAACTGATCAAATTCTTAAAAGCTGTGTTCGCGGCAGGCTGCGGCTTTGCCGTGTCCTACCTGGCATTTTCCCTGCCGATCGCCCTTTCGGACGGCGGTGAAGAAAGCGTAATCAAACTAGCCATTGCCGCCGGCGTCTGCGCCGCGCTTTTCGTTTTGCTTTTGGCGGCTTTTGCCCTGGAAAAGAAAAAAGAGCAAACGGCGCAAAACGCCGCCCGCCGGCAGCGCCACGAGGAACGTACACGTTCCTGCCGTGAATATTACGACGGCACACCTTACCAGGTGATTCTTTAAAAGTAAACAAAACCGGAACGGTCATCCGTTCCGGTTTTTGCTTTTTACTCAGTCGTCATCTGCACGTTCGGCCGAGCGATCCAGGATCTTGCCGGTCTTGGCGTCGATCTCATAGTCATACTCCATACCGCCGCTGTAAAACTCGATCTCGTACACATAGATGCCGTCGTCTTCCTCCAGCTTCGCTTTGACGAACGAAGCGTTCGAGGCAGAAACGCCGCTGTCTTTCAAAGCGATCGACTTGGCCTTGTCCACACCGATATATTTTGCGGCCGCCGTGGAACCGGAGGCCGTTGTGCCTTTTGTTTCGGCCTGCTCACGGTCATAAGAAATAATTTTACCGTCGGAGGCGCGGATCTCAAATTCATATGCGTAATTGCCAGAGACGAACTCGATGTCATACTCCTTTACGCCGTCGTCCTGATCCGTTTTGGCTTTTGTAAAACGCACGTCTGAAGCAGAAAGCCCGACATGACCCAGCGCGATCGACTTGGCTTTCTCAAGCGTGATGGAAGAGCTGCCGGAATTGCCGTTTTGTGCCGCGGTCGTTTGCGCGGCAGTCGTGGACTGCGCAGCGGCACTGCCGGACGGTGCTGTGCTTTCTGCCTGCTGGCCGCCGGCTTGTGTTGCGTCCTCACCCGCTGTGTCAGCCGGCGCGTTGCCGATCTCCACCGATTCGCCGTCCACTTCGGCAAAGCGGTTCAAAATGGCGCCGTCAGAAGCTTTGATCTCGTAATCATAATCGACCTGGCCGGCCGCAAACTCCACATCATCTGTCTCTTATACACATCTGACGCTGCCGACGAAGCTAGAAGTGTA
>ERZ1090878.333-NODE-333-length-26465-cov-30.543885_pt1 | contig 26465 bp, 22 predicted proteins | sample MGYA00478473_ERZ1090878 | MGnify/ENA primary metagenome ERZ1090878 (study PRJEB33644, sample SAMEA5815720) | chicken gut metagenome | biome: Chicken; feature: Gastrointestinal Tract; material: Caecum | place: Ireland | collected 2019-01-01 | study: A study of the... | reverse complement strand
GAACAATGTTCGCCGCTACGGTCTCGGCATTTTGTACGCCCTGCGCCGAAACCCGCAGCCCCCTGTAGCGGCGCACAGCGTGCGCCACAAAATCGCGGCCCCGTTCGCCGCGAAACCGCGAGCCTGCGCCAACCCCGTGCCCCCTGTAGCGGCGCACAGCGTGCGCCACAAAATGCGGGACCCGCCGCACCCCCACACCCCGACACCACAGCGAAGGAGGAACCCCCATGAAACGTCTGCACCGATCCGCCCCTGTCCGTATGCTCTGCCTGGCCCTGGCCTGCCTGGCGGGCCTGACCGCCTGTGCGCCGGGCGGCGCCGCCGGCGCCGAGCCCGCCCCCATCGAGGTTCCCCCGCCGGTGGAACAGACGAACGAGGGGCTGACGGTATTTTATACCGATTTTAAAACACCAGAATCCAATATTCTCGATGTAGCTGTAGCCCAGTATAAGGAACAGTATCCAGACCAGCAGTTGAACGTAGAAAAAGTCTTTACGGAAGGGCTGGTTGAGACACACACCGCCGCCTATAATCAGATGCTCACCGAAATTATGGCGGGTAGTGGGCCAGACTTGATTTTCTTTGCAAACTACTCGACCGGCAGTACCACGGATTGGGAAAAACTGGTTCGCCGCGGCGCGTTTGCAGATATGGAACCTTACTTTGAAGCTGACAACTTTGACTGGTCTGGCTACAACCAAGCTGTTATGGACGGCGGCATATATGATGGTCAACGCCTGATTATCCCGCTGGAATACAAAATTCCGCTTCTCTATACATCCCAATCTGCATTGGATGAGACCGGTTTTTCGGTAGAAAACTGCGATACTTTTGACGGTTTTCTTGACGAAGTGGAAAAGATAATGGCTGACCCGGAACAGACGCGGGATGTGTTTCGCACAAAGTTGTCTATCTATGACTTCGCACAGTATGCTGACATTCCCTATATTGACTATGACAGGCAAAAGGCGGACCTCTCTTTCCCGGAACTGGAACGGGGCGCGGAAATTTACAAAGCGCTTCCACGCATTATGGACAGCGATGACCTGCCTGGCGCAGCCGACATTCGAGACGGTAACGCTTTGTGGATTTATCCAAACGATCCCGTAAGAGGGTTCCTGTGGGGAGCAGGTCTTATCAACACCTATGACGATGTGGTGATGATGCCAATTCGAGATATGGAGGGCGGTATTCAGGCCGAGATCACCTTTGCGGTGGCTGTGAACAGCAGTAGTCCCAATCTGCAAAATGCCTATGAATTCATAAAGCTGCTGCTGAGCGAAGAATTCCAGAAGGATACCGTCCAGTATCGCTGGGCGAAGCTGTCTGTCCTGGATGCTGCTGTAGCGGAAAACTACCAGTATAATACTTGGCATGCTGAAGACGGGAAGGTTGAGCTTGAGCAAGATTCTTCCAATCTTGGGTTCACTTATATTGACCCTTCGCCGGAAGATTTTGAAGAAATGATGTCCTATACCAAACAGGTCACCGGAACATTTTTCCGTTCTTCCGAAACGCAATTTATACAACTGTTGGGTGGCTACATCACCGATGAAACGTCCTACAAAAAGGCCGCCAACGCCGCCGAAAGCCAGCTGAACATCTACTTATCGGAATAAGGCCCCGCGCCTGTAGCGGCGCACAGCGTGCGCCACAAAATGCGGACCCGTGCGCCGCAAAACCGCGGGGGATGCGTTCCGGCCGGTCTGGCGCGTTTCTCGCGCAGGGAACCGCCATGGCGAACAATGTTCGCCGCTACGGTCTCAGTATTTTGCACGCTCTGCGCCAAACCCCGTACCCCCTGTAGCGGCGCACAGCGTGCGCCACAAAACCGCGGACCCGTGCGCCGCAAACCCGCCGCCCTGTAGCGGCGCACAGCGTGCGCCACAAAACCGCGGACCCGTGCGCCGCGAACCCGCCGATCTGATTTTTGTGTGATGGGAGGTCTTGACCATGAAACTGAAAACCCGTAACGCTCTGACCGGGTACCTGCTGGCGCTGCCGTTTTTGATCGGCTTCGCCGGGTTTTACCTGATCCCCTTTTTGTGGAGCATCCGCTTCACCTTTACCAGCGGCTCGGGCGGCACCGCCTTTGTGGGGCTGCGCAACTACCTGGATATTTTCGGCAGCGCGGCCTTCCGGCTGGCGGCCCGCAACACATTCCGGTTCATCGTCATCGGCGTGCCGCTGTTGATGGTCTTTTCCTTCCTGCTGGCGCTGCTGCTGTTCGACAAGTTCAAGGGCGCGACCTTCTTCCGCTCGCTGTTCTTGTACCCGCTGGTGCTGCCCGCGGCGTCGGTGGTCATCGTTGTGCAGGCGTTTTTTTCGGACGGGGGGCTGGTCAACCAGCTGCTGTCCGCCCTGGGCCTGCCCATCGAGGACTGGATCCAGTCGGAATACGCCTTCCCGATTTTGGTCGGGCTGTACATCTGGAAAAACTGCGGCTACGACCTGATCCTGTTCTTGGCCGGGCTGGCCGCCATCCCCAAGGAATACCGGGAGGCCGCCGCCAGCGAGGGCGCCAGCTACTGGCAGGTTGTGCGGTACATCACGCTGCCGCTGCTGATGCCCACCTTCTTCTTTATCCTGATCGTGTCCATCATCAATTCCTTCAAGTCCTTCCGGGAAGCCTACCTGCTGGGCGGGGCCAACCCCCACGAGAGCATCTACATGCTACAGCATTTCATGAACAACAACTTCCAGAACCTGAGCTACCAGCGTCTTTCGGTGGCGGCGCTGCTGGTGTTCCTGGTGATCTTCGCGCTGGTGCTGGTGCTGTTCCGCCTCAAAGCCCGGCGGGAGCAGTGAGAAAGGGGGCCCCGAGATGAAATCCAAACGATTCGCCCGCCTGCGGCTGGTGTTCCTCTGCTTCTTCGGCCTGTTTGTGGTGGTGCCGATTTTGTTCACCCTGGTCAATTCCTTCTCCACCGGCACGGCGTTCGGGCTCTGGCCGCAGCAGTGGTCGCTGCACGGCTGGTTCGAGGTGCTGATCCGCCGCCCGCACTACCTGGTCAAGTTCTGGAACTCGCTGTTTTTGAGCGTGGCCATCGTGGCCGGGCAGACGCTGGTTTCCAGCCTGGCCGGGTATGCGTTTTCCAAGTTCCGCTTCCCCGGGCGGGAGGCGCTGTTCTTTATCGTCATCATCGTCATGATGATGCCCTACCAGGTCACGCTGGTCTCCAACTATTTTGTGATCCGTGCGCTGGGGCTTATGGGGTCCTGGGCGGCGCTGATCATCCCCTCCGTCTTTTCGCCCTTCGGCGTGTTTCTGCTGCGGCAGGTGTTCGACACCTGCCCCGACGATATGCTGGACGCCGCCCGCATCGACGGCGCGGGCAACTTTGCGATCCTGTTCCGCATCCTGCTGCCCCGCAGCCGGGCGGGGGTGGTCTCGCTGGTCATCCTGACCTTTGTGGACGCCTGGAACATGGTGGAACAGCCGCTGGTTTACCTGGACAGCTCCTACGACTACCCGCTGTCGGTGTTCCTGTCCCAGATGGAAGGGCAGGACGTGGGGGTGCTGTGCGTCTGCGGCATACTGGCTGCGCTGCCGGTGCTGCTGCTGTTTTTGTACTATGACCAGGACCTGGCCGACGGGATCTCCTTGTCCCAGATCCACTGAGCGTGTCAAAAGGGGCAACAGCCGCGCACGGCCGCCGCAGCGGCGTGTCGGTGGCCAGCCGGGCCGCAGGCCCGGCTCTCGGGCCGGAGATTGTCCGCCGACGGCGACGGTTTTGAAATAAAGAATGGTGGAGGTATTCTATGAATCGCAAACGAATCCTGCGTTGGGTGGCGGCGGCCTGCCTGCTGGTGCTGGCCGCGTGTACGGGGGTCTCGTATTTTGTGTACGACGCGTTGCTGCCCCGGGTGGAGGTGCTGGACTTTCTGGTGCGGGACACCCCCGACCCCAACGACTACGGCGCCGAGTGGTGGGTGCCGGAATCCTGCATCCAGAGCCGGGACGAAAACGGCCGGGTGACGGTCTACCGGGTGCGCTCCCGCGACGGCATTTTCGGCATCGAATACTTTGTGGAGGCCATCGACGGCGAGATCCTCCGCGAGGAGAACGGCGAGGTGGAGCTGGACGCCCCCGCGATGGATATTGTGGAAAAGCTCGTGCTGACCACCGACAAGCCCCTGCAATCCGGCACCGTCGTGTCCATCCTCAACCCGGAGGTGTGGCAGGAATAAGCGGCCTGCCGCGGCGCCCGCCCGGCGCCACGAACCGCGATCCTGTAGCGGCGCACAGTGTGCGCCACAAAATGCGGACCCGTTCGCCGCGAAACCGCGGCGGGGCGCACGTCCCGGCCGGACCCGGACGCCGGGGCGGCAAACGGGGCCGCGGGACAGCAGGACGGCGAACGGGTAGACAGCCCGGCAGGTGCGTCCGGCGGGGCGGCGATACCGGCCCGGCGGGGTCAGAAATGCCCGGTGCTCAGCGGATGCCCCGGACCAGCGGGATCAGGCAGAGCAGCAGCAGGATGCCCAGAAGCCCCACCAGAATGCCCGGCACCATGTTGCCGAACACCATCGACAGGCACATCCCCACCCCCAGCAGCAGCGCGCCCAGCACGCCGACCGCCCCGGTGCCCAGTGCCTTGCGGGTGATTTTGATGGGGGCTTTGCCCTCCATCCGGCGCCAGACCAGCAGGTCGATCAGCAGCACCGCCAGGCCGGCGGCCCCGCAGGCGACGCCCTGGCTGTACAGCCCCCACTCCGGCAGCAGCGCCATGCACATGCCCAGCGCAAACAACACACCGCCGACGGTCCCCAGAATCATGGCGACCCATGTACTTTTTTTCATAGCAAACTTCCTCCTGCATAGTCGGGCGGTTCCCCGCCGCTTGATCGGATCGGGACAGGGCCTGCCCCATCGGTCCTGTATTACGATACCCCCCGGCTGTTGCGCCGGTGTTTTTGTTTTGTTTGGGAAATGTTAAAAATGGAAGGCGCAGACAAATCGCCCCCCCTCTGCGCCTTTCCGATCCAGTAACGGGCTGCGCGAAATTTACCGAAACCAGACAGGATTCATCAGAATTTTACCGTTTGCCGGGATCGACTGCCGAAAGATTTACCGGCATTTTACCCCGCTGTGGTGGCAAGCGGCGCCCTGCAAAATCTATAATAAAGGCCGGCAAACAAGCGGTCGGCCTGTACCGGGGACCGCGCCGGCCGGGCCGGAACGACCGGCGGCCGGGCTGCCGTGAAGGAGCCGCCGGTGCAATTTTTATCGATGAGGTGCAATCAAGAATGGAAATTTCGATCCAGGGGCTGACCAAGGCGTACGGGGATTTCAAGGCGGTGGACCATCTCGACCTTGAAGTGGCCGACGGCGAACTGGTCGGCCTGCTCGGACCTTCGGGCTGCGGGAAATCCACAACGCTGTTCATGCTGGCCGGGCTGACCGAGCCGACCTCCGGCAAGATCCTGTTCGGCGGCCAGGATGTCACCAACATCCCGCCCGAGGACCGGGAGATCGGGCTTGTCTTCCAGAATTACGCGCTCTACCCGCACATGACGGTGCTGGAAAACATCACCTTCCCGCTGATCAACCGCAAGGTCCCCAAGCAGGAAGCCCGCCGCCAGGCGGAGGAGATCGCCAAGGTCGTCCACCTGGAAGGGCTGCTGGGCCGCAAGCCGAAGGCCTTGTCCGGCGGTCAGCAGCAGCGGGTGGCCATCGCCCGGGCGCTGGTCAAAAAACCGAAGGTGCTTTTGCTGGACGAGCCGCTCTCCAACCTGGACGCCAAGCTCCGGGTCGAAACGCGGGAGGAGATCCGCCGCATCCAGCAGCAGGTCGGGATCACCACCCTCTTCGTCACCCATGACCAGGAGGAGGCCATGAGCATCTCCGACCACATTGCGGTCATTGACCATGGCATTCTCCAGCAGTATGACAGGCCCCAGGCCATGTACCAGAACCCCTGCAACGTCTTTGTGGCCAACTTCCTCGGTATGCCGCAGATCAACATGCTGGACGCGGAGATCACCGACGCGGGCGTGGTCCACGCCGGCGCGCTGCTGCGGGCGCGGGCAGATTTCCCGGCCGGTGTGCAGCTGCCCAACGGGCATTACCGCATCGGCATTCGCCCCGAAGACTTCGAACTCAGCAAAGGCGGGCTGCCCCAGGTGGCCGACCATGTGCGGATGACCGGCCGGGACCTGTTGGTCTTTTTCACCCTCGGCGGTACCGCGCTGCGGCTGCTGGCCCATTCCGACCAGCCGATCGCCAAGGGCAGCGGGTTTGAGGTGCGGGTCCGCCCCGGGCATCTGATCGTCTTCGGCGGCGATGACAGGGTCCTTGCCAAATGCTGAGAGGGGGCGGGGAGATGAAAAGCAAAGCCTTCAACCGCTGCAAAGCGTATCTGTACCTGCTGCCGTCCATCCTTGTGCTGACGGTCTTCACCCTCTATCCGCTCGTCAAGGCCTTCCTGATGAGCTTTCAGGAGGATTACAGCATCATTGACGGCAGTTTTGACGGCATCAACCTTGCCAACTACATGGACCTGTTCTCGGACGATGTCTTCCTCAAGTCCCTGGCAAACACCAGCCTCTATGTGGTCTTTGTGGTGCCGGTGTCCATCCTGCTTTCGCTGGTGCTCGCCGTGCTCATCAACGACACGGTCCGGGCCCGGCCGGTCTTCCAGACCATTTACTTCCTGCCATATGTCACCAGCGTGATCGCCATCGGCATTGTCTGGAGCTGGATCTTCAACTCGAACTACGGCCTGCTCAACTACATCCTGAGCCTGTTCGGCATCGAGGCGATCCCCTGGCTCAACGACCCGCACTACGCCCTGCCGGCCCTGATCATCTTCAGCATCTGGAAGAGCCTGGCCTTCAATATCCTGATCTTCCTGGCCGGGCTGCAGTCCATCTCGCCGGACATTTACCAGGCCGCCCGCATCGACTCCACCCCGCGCACCCGGGTCTTTTTCAAAATCACGGTGCCCCAGCTCAGGCCGATCCTGGTATACGCCTTTCTGATGGGGCTCATCAACGCCTTCAAGGTGTACAACGAGGTCTTCTCCCTCTTCCAGGGGGACGCCGGTCCCGCCAACAGCGCGATCACCGTTGTGTATTACATCTATGACAAATTCTACAACTCCAACGACTATGGCGTGGCCTCGGCGGCGGCCGTTGTGCTCTTCGTCATCATCCTGGCGCTGACCATGATCCAGCGCTTTGTCACCCGGGACAAGGAGGCCGCCTGATGAAATCTCGCAAACCTGCCGCCATCGCGGCCAACATTCTGAAATATGCGGTGCTGCTGATCGGGGCGTTCTTTACGCTGCTGCCCTTCCTGTGGATGATCAGCTCCTCCTTCAAGACGCCGGCCGAGATCATCAAGATCCCGCCGGTCCTTGTGCCGGCGGAGCTGCAGTGGCAGAACTATGTGGAAGCCTGGACCGCCGCCCCCTTCGGCCGGTACCTGATCAACACCATCATCATCACGGTCTTCACAACCGTCGGGGTGCTCATCACCTCGGTGCTGTCGGCCTTCGCCTTCTCGCGGCTCAGGTTCCCGGGCAAGGATCTGGTCTTTTCCCTCTTCATGGCGACCCTGATGATCCCGGGCGAAATGCTCATCATCACCAACTTCCTGACCATCACCAAACTGCACTGGATCGACACCTACCAGGCGATGATCGTGCCCTGGGTCTCGAACGTCTTCTACATCTATCTGCTGACCCAGTTTTTCCTGCAGGTGCCGGACGCGCTGTATCTGGCCGCCAAGGTGGACAAGTGCAGCGACCTCAAATTCATGCTCAGGATCATGGTGCCGATGAACAAAAGCGCGATCACCACCATCGCCATCCTCAACATCATCGGTTCCTGGAACTCCTTCCTCTGGCCGCTGCTTGTCACCAACAGCCAGGAGATGCGGGTGCTTTCCAACGGGCTGATCCGGTTCCAGACCGAAGCCGGCACCGATTACGAGCTGATCATGGCGGCGTCCTGCATCCTGGTGGTGCCGATCATCCTGGTCTTCCTGTTCCTGCGCAAATATGTCCTGGAAGGCGTCGCCTTCAACGGTGTCAAGGGGTAAGGCGCAGCCGGTTTCCGCCATCTCCATCGAAGGAAGGAACGCCTTCCCGATTGGTGATATATAAGACGATACAACGAGCAAAAGGAGAAACAACATGAAATTGAAGCAAGTCACCGCCCTGGGTCTGGCCGCCGCGCTGGGCCTGACCGCCCTGACCGCCTGCGGCGGCAGCGGCTCCTCCGCCGCCTCTTCGGAATCCACCGCCGCGGCCTCCGCCGCAGCCACCGGGGATTCGGCCTCCGCCGCCGGCATCCAACCCTGCGAAGTGACCTTCTGGCACGCCATGACCGGCCAGCAGGAAACCACCCTGACCGAGCTGGCCGACCAGTTCAACGAGGAAAACGAATACGGCATCACGGTGACCCTCGTCAACCAGGGGTCCTATGACGACCTGTCCACCAAGCTGACCGCCAACGCGGCCGCCGGCACCCTGCCGGATATGGCCCAGACCTACAACAGCTGGCTGATGCCCTACCTGGACATGGTCGTGCCCCTTGACGACTTCATCGCCAGTGATTTTGACAACTATGAAGATGTCCTGCAAAGCTACCGGGATGAGAACACCGTCTTCGGCTTTACCAGCGGCCTGCCCTTCAACAAGAGCACCTATGTCTACTTCTACAACAAGACGATGTTCGACGAGCTGGGCCTGGAAGCCCCCACCACCTGGGACGACCTGGTGACCATCGGCGAAACCTTTATGCAGGAGAAAAACCTGGTCTCGCTGGGGTATGACGATATGGCCGGTATGCTGGAAGCCTCGCTGCGGCAGAGCGGCGCGGAGTATGTCACCGAGGAAGGCGCACAGTTCGACAACGAGACCGGCCTGGAGACCGTCCAGTTCATCATGGACCTGTACAACAACGGGTATGCCCGCCTGGTGGGCGAGGACGGCTACTTCTCCGGCCCCTTCAGCAACCAGCTGATCGCCGCCTATGTGGGCTCCTGCACCGGCGTGTCCTACATCACCCATGACGGCTGGGAGCTGGGCGTGGCGCCGCTGCCCGGCAACACCGAAAACGCCGCCAACACCGCCGGCACCAACATCAACATGTTCGCCGCCGATGAAAACCAGCAGAAGGCGACCTGGGAGTTCATGAAGTTCCTCACCTCCACCGAAGCCACCACCAAGTGGGCGATGGAGACCGGCTACCTGCCGGTGCGCCAGTCCGCCCTGGATTCCGACACCTACCAGGAGTTCATGGCGAACGACCCCACCGCCACCGCCTGCTACGCCCAGTCCGACGCCTTCTTCTCCTCCCCGGTGTTTGAGGGCAGCTACGATGTTCAGAACGCCGTCAACACCACCCTCGAGGAAGTCATCCTGGCGAAAGAGGACGCCCAGACCGCGCTGGATTCGCTGGTCAGCGCCATCAACAACGCGCTGTAAGGGGGCGCGGGTATGACAAACGTCACCTTTATCAGCGGTCTCAAAGAGATCGGGGGAACCTTTGTGCGGGTCGAGACCGACGGCGCGGTCTGCCTGTTCGATTTCGGGTTTGCCGTGGCCGCCCGCATCGACCCGGCTGTCCGCCTGCGGGCAGAATCCCTCGCGGCCGACTACGCCCGCCTGGGCATGCTGCCCAGGGAACCCGGCATCTATGAGCCGGCCGCCGCGGCGGCGCTGGGCGTCGCCCCGTACGCAGGCGCCGGCAAACCGGTCTTCTTCTTCATCTCCCACATGCACATCGACCACATGGGCGGGCTGGATATGCTCGACCCCGGCGTGCCGGTGTATATGAGCGCCGAGTCGCTGACGCTGTACCGCCGCCTTGTGGCCCAGGGGGACATCACGATGCGCGGGCATGACCGCTGCATCGGGGTCCCTTACGGCGGGCAGTTCACCGTGGAAGACATCACGGTGGAGGTGCTGCCCATCGACCATGACTGCATCGGCGCCGCGGGCTGCCGCATCCGCACCCCGGCGGGCACCCTCGTCTATACCGGGGACTATCGGTTCCACGGCTTCCACCCGGAACGCACCCGCGCATTCGCGGAAGCCTGCCGCGGGGCGGACCTGCTGATCACCGAAGGGGTCACGGTCAGCAACGGGGATGTGGACATGCTCAGCCTGAGCGAGCCCACTGAGCCTGACCGGACCGAGTACACCCTGCTGGAAGAGTTCGCGGCGCTGGCCCGGGAGGAACCGGGGCTGCTGGTCGTCAACTATTACGAGCGCAACGTGGAGCGGGTGTGGCGTCATATCGACAACTTTGCCGCGGCCGGCCGGACCCTTGTGCTGGATGCGCGGCTGGCCGATTATGTCGCGGCCTTTTATCCGCAGGCCCGCCTGCATGTCTATGGGCCGACCATCCACGGCCGCCCGCTCCGGCCGGAATGGCAGGTGGTGAACCGCAGCGCACTGCTGGCCGACCCGACCGGCTATGTGCTCCAGCTTGACTATGCCGACAGCTATGAACTGCTGGACCTGACGCCCTGCGTCAGCCGCTACCTCCATGCGGACGGCGCACCGCTGGGCGCCTACGATGCCTCGTATGCCAAACTCCTCGAGCTGCTCAAGGCGATCGGCGTTCCGTATGACTACCGCAGCCTGGGCGGCCATGCCAGCCCTTACTATCTGCGCTGGATGGCGGACACCATCGCCCCGCGCATCCTGGTGCCGCTGCACAGCTTCCGCCCCGAACAGGTGGCAAGCGCCCGGGCAGGCTGCCGCATTCTGCCGCAGGCCGGGCAGACCATCACGCTCTGACCTGCCTTGACGCGCATCTTGCGGTCAGATACAATACAATCAGGGGTGTATCTGCGAGACCCTGCGCCGGTCGTGCCGGGGCTCCGGATGCACCCTTCTTTGCTCCGCTCCAACGGAAGGAGGAATTCTTCTTGAACATTCTTGTTGTCAACGACGATGGCATCCTCTCGCCCGGCCTTGCCTGCCTGGCGCGGGTGGCGGCCCGGTTCGGCCGGGTCTGGGTGGTGGCGCCGGCTCAGCAGTGCAGCGCCATGTCCCACCGCATCACGGTGTTCGGCTCGCTTGAGCTGCACCCCGTGCCGGATTTCCCGGTCGCCGGGGTGGAAGCCTGGACCGTGTCCGGCACCCCGGCCGACTGTGTCAAGGCGGCGCTGGCCCGCGTGCTGCCCCAAAAGCCGGATCTTGTGCTTTCGGGGGTCAACCAGGGATACAATGTGGGGCTGGATATTCTGTATTCCGGCACCGTCGGCGCCGCAATGGAGGCGCTGGCCAACGGCCTGCGGGGGATGGCGGTGTCCGTCGGTATGGGGGACGACTACCGGGTCGTCGAAGCCCGCCTGCCGGACATTTTGCAGACGCTGCTGCCCCGCCCGATCGAACCGTGGGAGATCTGGAACATCAACTTCCCGGCCTGTGCGCCGGAGGAGCTGCGGGGTATCCGCGAAGGCTGCCGGCCCTCGGCCCTGCAGTTTTACCACAACGCCTACCGCCCGACCGGGCTGGAGGACGGCGGCGCCCGCCTGGAACTGACCGGCACCCTGGAACAGAACCCCGAGCCCGGCACCGATATGGACGCGGTGCTGCGCAACTACATCGCCATGGGCAAAATCAGCAGCGCCGTGCTCAAAGCCTCCCGGGCGGAAGGGTGAAGGGGGGGGGACAAAAGGCAGCGCCCGCCCGGGCGGATCGGAACTCCGGCAGGGCGGCGCCGACCTCCACGGAACAAGGTATGAGCTCTGACCCCCTGCGCCGGGGCTGCCCCCTGCGCAAAAGGCCGGCCGTGGAGAAAACACGGCCGGCCTTTGCTGTCGAAAATTATAAAACTGCCGCCAACGGCGGACGATCTCCGGCCCGGGAGCTGGGCCTGCGAAACGCGCCTGCGGGCGCAGTGTGCCGACAAGGGCGACGGGGCCGGGGCGCATTTGCGGGCGCGGAAATGGAGATCGCAGAGATTGCCGCACCGCCCCCCGAACCGGGAACGAACCGGTCGGCCCGGTGCCCTCTTGGCACGGGAAACCATACGGGAGAACAAGCCTACTGGATGCGGAAACGCTGGCTGTTTCTGCCCTGATTGATGCAGAGGAGGGTGCCGGCCGGCAGCGGCTGGAACGCTTCGGTGTCCAGCGGCTGGACGCCGTTTATGTAGGTCACCGTACCGGGCAGGCCCCGCCCCTGCCAGCCGCCAGCACCGCCAGCGCCAGCAGCGGCAGCCCGGTGCTCCAGATTCTGCCCCGGAAAGCCAGACCGGCCACCAGCGCTCCGCGCCAGATCAGCGCGCCGGCCAGCCCGGCCAGCAGGCAGACCGGTGCGCCGCGGACGGCTGCGGTGCGGGGCAGCACCCGGCGCAGCGCCGCGCCCAACGCGGCGGCCAGCAGCGGCAAGGCCCACCAAAGATTGGACGGGATTCAATGCGGTACGATCAGGCTCATGCAGGAAAGCTTTCCACGGTATAACACCGTCACATGTATCACACGCCGGAGCTATTATGGATCAGTTTGGCAGATCGCTCAAATCCACCTGATAGATCAGGCCCTCCGGCAGTGCTGTCTGCGCGTAAAACATCGCCATATACCAGGGCAGGTACAATATGCCGTCCTCGCTCTGTACATTTCCCTTACAGAAAACGAGCGATTTCCGGGCGTTCCACTCGGAAACCTGGCGAATCTTATCCAACGCCGCATGGCGTTTGTAATCGCGGCCGGACTTGATCTCCACCAGATCAACGCCAGTCCCGTTCTGCAGCACGAAATCCAGCTCGCCGTACTTGTGCGTGTCGAAATAATGCAGTGAAAATCCGTTGGCGGTGAACATCTGCGCCATCATGTTTTCCAGAATACTGCCCATGTTCACACTCATATCCCCTTGCAAAATGCTGAACTGGATGTTGTCCATCGAAAGGGCACAGAGCAGCCCGGTGTCAGCGGCAAACAGTTTGAACAGGTTTCGCTTTTCGTTGAGTTTGAGCGGCGCTTTCGGTTCGGTCACATTGTAGCAGGGCAGCGCCACTCCAGCGTCCACCAACCAGTTGAAGCTGTCGGCATAACGCTCCAGCCGAGCGGTCTGGCGCAGTGAATTGACAAGGAAGCGCCGGTTTTTGTTGTTCAGCTGCGCCGGTATGGAATCGAAAATGGCCCGGACCTTGGGGCGGTCTTTCGGGTCGGCGTACTGCGAAATGTCCTGGCGGTACAGATCCAGCAGTTCCTGTTGCACGGCCAAAACTCGCCCGATATCATGGGTGTCCACATAGGTTTGTACCACGTTGGGCATACCGCCCACGATGATGTAGCTGTAAAACAGCCGGTTGATCGTATCATGGATCACCTCGGGCACCGGCTGTTTGGTGCGGTAACAGTCCTGCAGCAGCGATAGGGTCGCCTTTTGCACACCGTTGGCCATGAGAAATTCCTCGAAATCCATGGGATACATGGCATAAGGTTCCTCGAAGCCAAATAAGGGGGAAATATCAATCGATGTGCGACATAATTCAAATGATACCGAACGGATTTGCGACGATATTCTTGACCTGAACGCTTTGTGCCAGCTAACTCCGCCATCATATCTAGTGCGGATATCCGGAAATGGCTTTTTATCGGTTCCTCGGCCGGGGAAAGAATACGCTACAGACAATATAGTCGCAGAGAAACAGCTAAGATTTTGGCATGATCGGCCGCCGGTCAACAGGAATGGAGGCGTGCAGCTATGCCGGGGAGTTGCGGATAGTTGCGGGGGAAAGAGAAATAAAATGGAAGTACGGACCATCATATAAGCAACAGTCGTTCATACCGGTAAACTATTCTTCCAGCAAAAACTGTACGGCTGTTTCCAGTTGAGATCGTACAAATGTGAAACTGTGGGTACCAGGCCCTTCAACATATTGAAACGGAATCCCTTGTCGGCTTAAGAACTCTCTAAAATGCTGATTGAGTTCGTAAACGAAATCATCCGTACCAACGCAGAAGAAAATTTTCGGGATTTCTTTTCCGGAGGCCTGCAGTTCCCTGATGAGCTGCTCTGGGTTATTGGCGCTGACAGGGAGTTTGCCCGGGTCGCCAAACACCAATCGGTAATAATCATAGTTGGCCATATCCTCCGGTGTGTCCGGCGTCATAGCCGCGACGCTGTTCTGTATCAGAGCAGACGAAAAGGCTATGACCTTACTGAATCGCTCCGGAAAGGCCAAAGCAGTGTGCAAAGCGCCAAAGCCACCCATAGAGAAGCCTCCAATCCAGGTGTTTTCACGCTTGCTTGAAAGATTAAATAACTGAGCTGCATATTCGGGCAGTTCTTTCCCTACAAAGTCGGAATATTTTCGACCTGTTTGCGGACCATTGAGGTAAAAGCTGTTGCCCCCGTTGGGAAGCAAAATGGCCAAATTGTATTGACAGGAAAGATCCCGTAAGGGTGTGTTATACAACCATTCAGTTTCGCTGCCGGTATATCCGTGCAGAAGGATCAAGGTTTTAGTCGGGCGGGAAAAATGCGGGTTGTTATTCATCATATCCATAGACAAATCATTGGGTATGATGGCAATAAAACGGGCAAACCGACGCAATGCTTCTGAAAAATACTCCACTTTACAAACTGCCATAATTATCTTCCTTTTCTCGGTTGAATTTCACGGTATGGCTGAATCACAATCACATGTCATCTTCATGCACACGCTTAAATTCACTTGGAGTCATACCTTCATGTTTCTTAAAGGCGCGAACCAGTCCCTGCGTATCCCAAAAGCCAACCTTTTGGGCCGTATTCTTTACAGATTCTGTGCGAAGAAGCTCTTTGGCCGCGTCAACACGAAGACGTTGGATATAATCTAAAATATTTGTGCCGGTTGAATCTTTGAACGCACGGGACAAGTATGAGCCGCTCATCTGGAAAGTAGCTGCCACCGAGGCAGCAGTCAGGTCATTTTCAGTATAATGCGCCAAAATATATTGCCTGATTTCTTCCATACGCTGGGGAATGGTTGTACCCTGCGTCTTTTCGCTATGCCAGCGCAGGGCGTAGACGTCGCCGCGGCCGCGGAACAGGGAGCGGAATAGACGGATTTTTTCGGCGGGGGAGCTCAGGCGGGTGACGGGGGCAGAGTCGGCCGGGCAAGGCGGTACGCTTGGAGTATTATGTGCTGATGCGGGCGAATCGGTGGCACTGGCACCGGTGTTTGATGCACTCGCAGTGTTTGCAGGCCTCTGCGTTTTGGAAGATGTTGCGCCGTTGTCCTTCCCCGGCGCAGGGCCGCTTGTATCAAACGTCGCCAGTCGTGCCCGCAATTCTGCGTTTTCCTGTTCCAGTTCCTGCACCCTGTGCCGCAGACGCTGGATTTCCAGTTTGGTGTCCATACAATACACCCTCCACATCACAAATATCCGCTGAATCATGTGAGGAAAGAGAAAGTAAGATTGGTTCCAGAATAGCACAGGGCTCAGGGATAGGCAAGCGTAGAGATGAGAAAAGGGAGTGCGCTGGATTGCGGCAAGGTCGGAAATGTATAGAAAAAGAACGATGGAGTATAGAGCTCATGGATCGAAAGTGATTTGAAACTGTATCAGACAACCAAAAACAGGCGAACCATCGTCGTATGTTCTGCCCGTCAGTATGCAGCTGTACCAAGCGCTTTAGGTGATGGCTTGGTTGGGTATAGCAGTCGGGTCGGAGAACTGGGACATCCGGGAAAATACAATGAACCAGCGCGGGAATTTGTGCATGCCGCACAAACTCCCGCGCTGGTTGTTGTACGATATAAAACAACGTTGGAACGTGAGAACTGATTCAAAAAGCTACGGTCAGCCCGCCAAACAGGAAAAGTGGTCAAACAGTAGTCAGCACCGTCTCAGGCCTTCAGGCGGCAGCGCCTGCCTTTATTGGCGCCCTCGGCTGCGATAGCACCCTCGGTGGCCAGTTCAGCCAGGTACTGCCTGGTGCGTGATGCCTGCAGCCCGATGACCTGGGCGATCTCGCCAGCGGTGGCCAGCGTTTCCCGCAGGGCTTTGTGCAGCGGTTTGTCGCGGCGGCCGACCCGGGACACCTCGTAGGGTACGCCCCCGGGGCGCGAACGTTGGCCGCTGCTGCGACCTGCTTACCGCCCGCGCAGGGCGCTGGCCAGGGCGATCAGGCGGCCTGCGCAGGCGCGCACGTCGGTTTCAGCCAGGCGGCCGTCCGCGAGGGCGGCCCGGATGTCGGCGTCATCATGGGGGTTGCCCGGCATGATGACGTCGTTTCCGGCGGCGGCGCAACGCCAGGGCTCGCTGCCGTCATCGGGCACGGTGGTGTTCCAGTCCGACATGACCAGGCCGGCAAAGCCCCATTCCTGCCGCAGCACGACGGTGCACAGGTCCCGGCTGTTGGCGGCGTGCACCCCGTTGATGCAGTTGTAGGCGGACATGACGGCGGCCGGCGCGGCGGCTTTGACCGCGATCTCAAACCCGCGCAGGTAGATCTCCCGCAAGGTGCGCTCCGACACCCGGGCGTCCACCGCCATGCGGTTGTCCTCCTGGTTGTTGCAGGCGAAGTGCTTGAGGGTCACCCCGTGCCGCCCGGATTCCTGCACGCCGGCCGTGATGGCCGCCGCCAGCGTGCCGGTGAGCAGCGGGTCCTCGGCGTAATACTCAAAGTTGCGGCCGCACAGCGGGTTGCGCTGGATGTTCATGCCGGGGGCCAGCCACAAGTCCACATGGAACTCGTCCATCTCGCGGCTGACGGCGCGGCCCACCCGGGTCAGCAGTTCGGGGTCCCAGCTCTGGGCCAGGGCGGTGCCCACCGGGAAGGCCGTGCAGAACTGGTAGTAGGTGTCGGCGCCCTCGTGGCGGGGCGGCGCTTCCAAAAAGCCGTTCTCCAGCGAGCCCAGCACCCCGGCGCCGTAGACCTCACCGGTGGCGTGGTCCGCCTGGTAGCACTGGCGCAGCCGCAGCCCGGCGGGACCGTCCGCCATAATCAGGCTGGGGATCTGGCGGCTGGCCTCCAGCGCTTCGGAGGTCTCCCCGGCGGAACCGGGCACCCGGATCCCCGCCGAGCCCAGCGTGCTGGCGCCCGCCGTGATGTTGCCGTACAGAAGCGGCACCAGGCTGTCCACCCCGCCCTCCGCCAGCGGCGGGGTGGCCGGGGCGGGCGCCGGCGGCGCCACGGGCACAAACTTGTACACCGGCAGGTCATATTCGGCCTTTTGCTGCCACAGATCGGCTTCCCAGCTCCCCGCGCCCGGGGCGGCGCCCAGCTCCTCGATGGGGTGCTGCGGCGGGCAGATCGGGTGGGTGCGCTCCAGCGTCACCGCTTCGTCTACCTCAAGCAGGGCGCACAGGGCCAGCGCGTCGCTGCTGTTGCCCACCCAGACGCCGTACAGCCCGGCATCCACCACCCAGGCGTCCTGTTCCGGGTGGAAGGACGCCAGCTGTTTTTGCGGGATCTCGATGGTCAGGGTCTGGGCTTCGCCGGGGGCCAGCGGCCGGGTCTTGGCAAAGCCGGCCAGCCGCCGCCGTTCCCGCGGCAGGGGCCCCTGCGGACAGCTGAGGTAGACCTGCGCGACCTCCCGCCCGGCGAAGCTCGCGCCGGTGTTGGCAACCTCGACCTGCACGGCCAGGCGGCCCGGCTGCACGGCCAGGCCGGCGGCGCGCAGCGCAAAGGTTGTGTAGGACAGCCCATACCCGAAGGCGAACAGCGGCCGGACGCCGAAACTGTCAAAGTAGCGGTAGCCCACATAGACCCCGTCGCGGTAGGTATCCTGGCTGACATCGCCGTTCAGGCAGCCGAAGTCGCGGGCGCAGGGGAGATCATCGTACCGGCGGGCCCAGGTGGCGGTCAGCTTGCCCTCCGGCGTGGCGCGGCCCAGCAGCACATCGGCCACGGCCTGCCCGCCCTGCTGCCCCAGCTGGGACAGCTGCAAAATGGCGTCCAGGTGCTGCATGCCGTCCAGCAGGCCGGTGAGTTCCACCGGGCCGCCGGCGTTGAGGAGCAGCACGACCGGCAGCCCGCTTTCGTCCAGCGTTTGCAGGTCGGCCCGCTCGGCGTCGCTGAGGTAGTAGTCGCCCGGCTCCAGCCGGCGGTCCTTGCCCTCGCCGGCGATGCGGCTGATGACATAGAGGGCTGCTTTGGCCCCCGCCAGGTCCTGCGGCCGGATGGCGCGGCCCTGGGGCAGGGCAAAGGGATGGGCCGCGTAGGCGTCAAAGGGGTTGTCCACCAGTTTGGCGGCGGCCAGCACCTGGTCCCGCCAGGATTCCCGGGCACGGGTGTAACGGGCCTCGTAGTCGTCCAGCCAGTCCCCGCTGGTCAGCGGGACCCCGGCCTCCTGGAGACCCTGCCAGATCGAGACGCTGGCCCGGTTGTTCACGTCGCCGGAACCGGTGCCGCCCTTGACTGTCCGCCCGGCGCCGGCGCCGAACAGCGCCACCGGCGTGCCGGGGCACAGCGGCAGCACGCCGCGGTTTTTCAGCAGGACGATCCCTTCGGCGGCCGCCTGGCGGGCCAGGGCGGCGTTTTCCCGCTCGCGCGGGGTGGGGGACGGGTCGAGGGTGCCGCTGTGGGCAAAGCGTTGATCCATAACAAAACTCCTTGTCGCAAAAATTGGGCTTGGGCCGCACAGCAAAACCGCCATAGGTTTGCACGCTATGGCGGTTTGCCGCCCGGCCTGCGCCGGGATCGGATATGGTTTACTCTTTGACGCCGCCAAGCGTGATGCCGGCGATGATGTACTTGGACAGCAGCAGGTAGACGATGATGATCGGCACAATGGCCACTGTGATCATCATGTAGATCTTGCCCATGTCAAAGTTCATATAGTCGGCGCCGCGCAGCGTGGCGATCAGGATAGGCACAGTCATCTTGTCCTTGGACTGGATGATCAAGGCGGGAACGAAGTAGTTGTTCCAGGAACCCACGAAGGTGAAGATGGCCTGCACCGCCACGGCGGGCTTCATGATGGGCAGCACGATGCGGTTGAAGGTCATGAACTCACCGGAACCGTCGATGCGGGCGGCCTCCACCAGGGACAGCGGCAGCGAGGACTCCAGGTAGCTGTACATGAAGTAGAACACCGCCGGGGACGCGATGGAAGGGATGATCAGGGGCAGCAGGGAGTCATACAGGCCGATGTTGGTCATCAACCGCAGGAAGCCCATGGCGGTGACCTGGGTGGGCATGACCAGGATGGCCATGATGAAGGTGAAGGCTACCTTTTTCAGCTTGAACTGGTAGGCGTACAGGCCGTAGGCCGTCAGAGCCGAGAAGTAGGTGCACAGCGCCGCCGAGCAGCTGGAGACGATCAGGCTGTTGATGATGCCCTTGAACATGGGGAAGCTGCCGTCGTTGGCCACGTTTTTCAGATTTTCCAGGAAGTAGTTGCCGGGCAGCCAGCTGAAGCCCTTCTGCAGGTCTGCGTGGGAGCGGGTGGCGTTCACCAGCAGGATGTAGAAGAAGAACAGGCACAGGAAGGACAGGACGATGAGGACCAGATAGGCCAGGATCGTTTCGCCTAGTTTATTCTTGGTATGTTTCATGCTTTGTGGCCTCCCTTACGTGTTTTCCGGCTTGCGCCCTTGTTGCTGCCGTTGGTCATGCGGTAGACAAAGAAGCACAGGATGCCGCTGACGATGAAGAGGTAGACCGACAGGGCACCGGCCATGCCGTAGTTGCGGCTCTTCAGGTGGCTGTTCAGGAACATGATCAGCGTCATGGAGGTACGGTCGGGGTTGCCCTGGCCGTTGGTGAGGATCTGCGGCACATCGAACATCTGCAGACCGCCGATGATGGAGGTGATGAGGGTGTAAGCCAGAATGGGGCGGATCAGCGGCAGGGTGATGGAGAAAAACCGCCGCAGGCTGCCGCAGCCGTCCAGTTCGGCGGCCTCGAAGATGTCGGGGCTGATGCCCATGATGGCGGCCATCAGCATGATGGTGGTGTTGCCGAACCACATCAGGAAGTTCATCAACCCGATGAGGGACCGGGTGCCGAAGGTGGTACCCATAAAGTCGATGGGGGTGTCGGTCAGGCCGATGGACATCAGGATAGAGTTGATGGGACCGTTGGTGGAGAACAACGCGAAGAACAGCATGGCGAAAGCCGAAGCCATGATCAGGTTAGGCAGGTAGATGATGATTTTGAAGAACTGCTTGCCGCGAATCTTCAGGCGCACATCGGTGAACCAGTTGGCCAGCAGCAGCGCGATGACGATCTGGGGCACAAAGCCGATGATCCACAGGATCAGGGTGTTGCCCGCATAGCCGATCATGTCGGATTTCAGCAGTTCGACATAGTTTTCCAGGCCGATAAAGGTGGGGCCGACCTCCTTGATGCCGGAGCGGTAGTACTCAAAAAAGCTGTACCGCACGGTATCCACCAGCGGGATCAGGGAAAAGATGAAGAAGGTCACAAAGAACGGAAGGATGAAGATGTAGCCCCATTTGGCATAGCTGAGATGATGTTTTTTCTTGTTCATAGGTCACCGTTCCTTTCCGGAAAAGGCTGCCGCACCGGGGTGCGGCAGCCGGTTTTCATTCCGTAGTCTGCTTGGGGCAGATCACTCTGCCCACTGGATCTCGGTGATGTCGGGGTAGCGCTCCTTGATGGCCGTCTCAAAGTTGGACTTGGCCCGGTCGTAGTCCACGTTGCCCTGGAAGTAGTCGCTGAACGCGTTCTGGATCAGCTCCACGCAGCCCTGGTCGTAGGAGGACAGCGGCGCGATCTGGATGTTTTCGGCAACAGGGGCAAAGTACTCGTAGGCGTTCTGGCCGCCCAGGAACTCAGAGGCGAAGGAGGCGTCGGTGGCAGCTTCCTGCATGCCGCTGACGGTGTTGGTGAAGTCCTGATAATCCCGGGAGATCTTGATCAGGTTGTCCTTGTTGGAGGTGAGGGCCAGGATGATGTCCTTCACGTGCTGGGGGTTGTCGGTGCCGGTAGCGGCATGGATGTAGGAACCGCCCCAGTTGTATTCCTGCGGGGGATTGGTGACGCCCCAGGCGCCGGTCTCGCCGTCCCAGTTGGGGGTCAGGGTGAAGTCGATGCCCCAGGCAGGCAGCAGGAAGGCAAAGACCTTGGAGGAGGAGCTCATGGACTTGTTCCAGTCATCGTTCCACTGGCCCTTGACGGTCTTGTCGAAGTAGCCGGCATCCAGCCATTCCTTGGAATCCTTGATCCAGTTCATGATCTGCTGGTCCACCTTGACGGTGGTCTCACCGGCAGCCACCCAAGGTTCAGAGATGCTGTTGCCGTACAGGCGGAAGGTGTCGGCGTAGGAAGCGAAGGTGTAGTAGCCCTTGGCTTTCAGTTCCTCGGCGGTAGCCTTCAGGGTGTCCCAGTCCTTGACCTTTTCGCCCACAGCGGCGGGGTCATCGGTGCCGAAGACGTCCTTGGCGATGTCCCGGCGGTAGACCAGCAGGCCCGGGCAGCACTGCCAGGTGGAGCCGCGCTGCACGCCGTTCTGGTCGGACGCGGTGGTACGGGTAAAGGCGTACTGGTCGGCCAGGTCGGTGTCGGGGTCGATGCCCAGGTCGGTCAGCGGCATGGCCACGTCGGCGTCGGCATCGGTGTACTTGAAGACGTAGTCGGTCTCGGACAGGAAGATGTCCACCTTGTCGTCATCGGCGGCGGTGGCCTGGTTCAGCAGGGCTTCGTCCAGCTTCTGCTGGTAGACGCCGTCCTGGTTGGGGTTGATGACCCAGTGGATCTCGGTGCCGTCCTTCAAATAGGTGACGGTGCCGTCGTCCGAGGTGCTCTCCACCTCCGGGTAGACAGCCTCCAGCCGGGTGCGGAACTCGTCGTTCCAGCTGTAGATGTTGATGACCTGGCCCTCGGCGGTGGTGCCTGCCGTGGCGTCCCCGGCGGCCTGGCTGCTGCCGCTGCCGCCGCACCCGGCCAGCAGCGCGGCGATGGACGCAGCGGCCATCGCGCCGGCAAGTAAGCGTTTTTTCATGGTTTTCCTCCTTGTCTTGGGGGCGGGCCCGGCGGTCTTGTGGCCGCCGGGGGCATCGCCCAATGGTTTTGACGGGACAGGGCTTGTGTACTCCCTGTCGGACTGTGACTTTATTATAGGGGCTGGACCTGCCGGGGATATATTAGCAATTCACAAAAAATATCAAATCCTTGACTGAATTTTGGAAACTTCGCAAAACAAGGTCATGATTCTGGTGTTTTTGCACAGCGATTTGATTTTGACGCGCCCCCCGGGGCCGTTATAATGGAAAAAACAAAAACCGGAACCCCATTGAAAGGAGTGGTTGCGTTGTCTCACCTGCCTTTTTTAGAGGAAAGCGGTGCCTTCGCCGTAGACCGGCCGGAAACCATCAGCTACCTGTACTTCCCACTTGCGTCGGACACCGGCATGAAGAGCGCCGTGACCCCCGGCCTGGGCGGTGACGCCAAGCTGGACCAGGAAACCTTTTTACTCGAACCGGTCAGCGCCGAAAATCTGCACGACAACCGCGCCAGCCGCAACTTCTGGCTGCGCTGCGGCGGCGAGATCTGGTCCTGCACCGGCGTTTCGGCCGCCCAGGAAGCCCAAAGGTTCACCCCGAACCAGGAGGACAGCCGCCTGCAGGCCGGCCTGATGTGGCAGACGGTGGAGCGCACCGCCCGCCCGCTGGGCATCACCGCCCGCGTCACGCTGTTCTGCCCGCTTTCGGACAACCTGGAGATCATGCTGGTGACGGTGCGCAACACCGGCGCCCGCCCGCTCACGGCCACACCGTTCGCCGCCGTGCCCCTCTACGGCCGCAGCGCCGACAACATCCGCGACCACCGCAACGTGACCTCGCTGCTGCACCGCATCCGCTGCACCGGCCACGGCGTGGTTGTGCAGCCCACAATGTCCTTTGACGAGCGGGGCCATCGGCCCAACCACACGCAGTACTATGTGCTGGGCGCGGGGCCGGACGGTCAGGCGCCGGTCGGGTTTTACCCCACCGTGGAATCCTTTTTGGGCGAGGGCGGAACCTACCTGCGCCCGCGGGCCGTCGCCGAGGACTGCCCCGGCGTGCCGGCCGGCAGCACGGCGGCCGGGCGGGAGGCGATGGGGGCCTTCCGCTTCCCCGAGCTGACGCTGGCCCCGGGGGCCGAGGCTACCTATACCGTGCTGCTGGGCGTCGCCCGCACGCCGGAGGAACTGGACAGGGCTTGGCAGCGCTACGGCAGCGCCGAACAGGCCTGCGCCGCCCTGGCCGAGACCCGCGCCGCCTGGCAGCGGCGGGTCAACGTATCCTTCCACACCGGCGACGCCGCCTTTGACCACCTGATGCGGTGGGTCTGTTTCCAGCCGTTTTTGCGGCGGCTGTTCGGCTGTTCGTTTTTGCCCCACCACGACTACGGCCGGGGCGGCCGCGGCTGGCGGGATCTTTGGCAGGACTGCCTGTCCCTGCTGCTGATGGACCCCGGCGGCGTCGGCCGCATGATCGAGCAGAACTTCGGCGGCGTGCGCATCGACGGCACCAACGCCACCATCATCGGGGCGGGGGACGGCAACTTCATCGCCGATCGCAACGGCATCGCCCGGGTCTGGATGGACCATGCGCTCTGGCCGCAGATGACCACTCGCCTGTACATCGACCAGACCGGCGATGTGGAGATCCTTGACCGGCAGGCACCCTATTTCAAGGATGCCCAGGCGCTGCGCGGCACCGCCCTGGACCCCGACTACCGGCCCGAACAGGGCGGCTGGCAGCGGGATGCGGCGGGGCAGGTGTACAGCGGCACGGTGCTCGAGCACCTGCTCATCGAGCAGCTGGCTGCCTTCTACGAGGTGGGGGACCACAATATGTACCGCCTGCGGGGCGCCGACTGGAACGACGCACTGGATATGGCTGCGGAACATGGGGAGAGCGTGGCCTTCACCTGCGCCTATGCGGGCAACCTGCGGGAGCTGGCCGGTATGATCCGGCTGCTGGGCCGCCGCACCGGGGCGCGCACCGCCCCGGTGCTGGCGGAACTGGCGGTGCTGCTGGACACTGATCCCGCCCGCTGGGATGACGCGGCCGCCAAGCGGCAGCTGCTGGCCCGGTACGCCGAACAATGCCGCCACACCGTCAGCGGGCAGCGCATCGAGCTGCCGCTGGACGAGCTGGCCAATGCCCTCGACAGTCGGGCGGACTGGCTGGTGGACTGGCTGCGGCGGCACGCCTGGATCGACGGCCCGGCGGCGGGCGAGGGCTGGTACAACAGCTACTACGACGACCTCGGCCGGGCGGTGGAGGGTGTGTTCCCCACCGGGGTGCGGATGATGCTCACCGGCCAGGTGTTTGCCATCATGGGCGGCGTGGCCACCGACGAGCAGATCCGGCGCATCACGGCCAGCGCCGACCACTACCTCTACCGCCCCGAGACCGGCGGCTACCGCCTCAACACCGATTTTCACGAACTCAAGTTCGACCTGGGGCGGATGTTCGGCTTTGCCTACGGCGAGAAGGAGAACGGCGCCGTGTTCAGCCACATGGCGGTCATGTACGCCAACGCCCTCTACCGCCGCGGCTTTGCGCACGCAGGCTGGAAGGCGCTGAAGGCCCTGGCGGACACCGCCCTCGACTTCGACACCAGCCGCATCTACCCCGGCATCCCGGAGTACTTCCGGGCCGACGGGCGGGGCATGTACCACTACTTGACCGGCGCGGCCAGCTGGTATATGATGACGATGATCACCCAGGCGTTCGGCGTGCGCGGGCAGGAGGGCGACCTGCTGCTGGCCCCCGCCCTGCTGGCGGAACAGTTCGACGCCGACGGCGCCGCCGAACTGGCGCTGACCTTCGCGGGCCGGCCACTGTGCGTGCGCTATGAAAACCCCGCCCTGCTCGACGTCGGCCAATACCGGCTGGCAGCCGCCAGCTTGGACGGCGCCCCGCTGCCGGTGGACGGCGGTGTGTCGGTGCGGATTTCCCGCGCCGTTCTCGACGCGCTGGACGCCGACACGACCCACCGCATCACCGTGACTCTGCGCGCTGCGCAGTAAGACCGAAAGGAGCGAAACCTGTGCAATACGGCCATTTTGACGACCAGGCCCGGGAGTACGTCATCACCCGCCCGGACACCCCCGCCCCCTGGGCGAACTATCTCGGCTCACCGGAATACGGGGCCATCATCACGAACAACGCGGGCGGGTACAGCTTTGCCCGCTCGGGCGCCAACGGGCGCATCCTGCGCTATGTGTTCAACCAGTTCGACCAGCCGGGGCGCTACCTCTACCTGCGGGACGACGACAGCGGGGAGTTCTGGTCCGCCTCCTGGCAGCCGGTGGGCAAGGACCTCGCGCACTACCGCAGCCGCTGCTGCCACGGCATGGGCTACACCCGCATGCTGGCCGACTACGCCGGTATCTCGTCCGAGGCTACCTACTATGTGCCGGACGGCTGCGCCTATGAGGTGTGGGCGCTGCGCGGCCAAGGCCAGCGCGCCTACACCTACTTTGCCGAGAACGCCCCCGCCGCCCAGAACGACCGCGCCGAGGTGCGCCACCTCGAACCCTACTGCTACGGCCAGTTCACCGAAGGGCCGGCCAGCAAACATTTTGGCCGCTCCCAGGTGCACTGGCTGACCGGCACAGCCTCCACCGTCATGGTGGGCTGCGTCGAGGGCATCCTGGGGCTGCGCCCTGACCTGGATGGGCTGCGCCTGGCACCGGCCATCCCCCGCGAATGGACGGGCTTTACAATGGACAAGGATTTCCGCGGCTGCCGGCTGCACATCCGGGTGGAGAATCCCCACCACCGCGAAAGCGGCTTTACCAGCCTGACTGTCAACGGCCGGGAGCTGCCCGACGCCTACATCCCGGCCGCGCTGCTGACCCGCGAAACCGAGGTTTGCCTGATTCTGTGACTCGCAGCAGGCGCCCGCGCTGGATTGGCCTGCGCCCCGTCCATTTTTAACGAACGCTTTTCTCCTTACAACCACAGCGGGAGGCATATTTTCATGCCTCCCGCTGTGCGTTTTTCTATCGGTTGTGGGAACAGCGCCCGTCAGGGCTTATCCGGCCCGGCGGGCGGCTTGCCGCATCCGTCCTGCGTCGGGGCGTCGGGTTCCGACTCGATGTTCCACTCCACCATATAGTATTTGTCCCGGTATTTTTTGGGGGTCATGCCCACCGATTCCTTGAATTGCTGGATAAAATGGCTCTGGGAAGAAAAGGCCAGCCGGTTGGCAATGTCGATCATCGAGGCGTCGCTGAACCGCAGCAGGTTCTTGGCCATGTCGATCTTCCGATCCCGGATGTAGGCGCTGACCGAAACCCCGGTTTCCTTCTTGAACAGGCGGGACAGGTAACTGGCCGAAACGCCCAGGGCGTCGGCCAGGTCCTCGATGGTGATGCGCTCCTTGATGTGGGAATAGATATACTCCCTGCAGGCGTTGATATGTTTGGAATTGGCGTTGCTGTGCCGGTATTTGCGCATCCTTTCGGTGTAGTCCATCACCATCTCGTCGTGCAGGCGGCAGACCTCCGACTCGGTATGGATATCGTCCAGCTGCCGGATATAAAAATCGCTGAGCCGGAACGCCTGCTCCAGCTCCATGCCGTACTGCCGGCAC
>ERZ1090878.328-NODE-328-length-26564-cov-8.157267_pt1 | contig 26564 bp, 24 predicted proteins | sample MGYA00478473_ERZ1090878 | MGnify/ENA primary metagenome ERZ1090878 (study PRJEB33644, sample SAMEA5815720) | chicken gut metagenome | biome: Chicken; feature: Gastrointestinal Tract; material: Caecum | place: Ireland | collected 2019-01-01 | study: A study of the... | reverse complement strand
AAACTGGCTTCCTTCTTTGCCTGTCTTGCTGTACAAGATGTTTGACAAACCTACACAACACATTATTTTCCCATAAAAATTCTGTCCAAGCGGTTTTTAAATACGACGCCCCAGCGCTTCCACTTGCTGGCGATAAAAAACTTCAAATTTTCCGGCATCCAGCGCGTTGCGTATTTGTTCTAAGAGCGTATTATAGAAGAAAAGATTGTGCAATACCATCAGTCGCATGCCCAGCATCTCCCCCGCTTTAAGCAGGTGGTGCACATAGGCCCGCGTAAAATGCTGACATGTTGGGCACTGGCAACCTTCCTCCAGTGGGGACGTATCCAGTTCATATTTCGCATTCAAAAGATTGCGCACGCCCTCGTGCGTAAAAGCGTGCCCATGGCGCGCGTTGCGCGTTGGCATCACGCAGTCGAAAATGTCAATGCCGCGCCGCACGCCTTCCAGAATGTTGACCGGCGTGCCGACGCCCATCAAATAGCGTGGCTTCTCTTTTGGCATATATGGATCCAGGACCTCCAGAATGTGATACATCACCTCGGCACTCTCCCCGACCGCCAGGCCGCCGATCGCATAACCGGGCAGATCAAGTTCCGCGATTTGCTTCATGTGCTCTACACGTAGGTCGTCATACACACTGCCTTGGTTGATCCCCCAAAGCAGTTGCTGCGGGTTGATTGTGTCCGGCTGTGCATTGAGCCGATCGATTTCTGCCTTGCACCGGCGCAGCCAGCGGGTTGTCCGGGCAATGGAGTGGGCCGCATAGTCATATTCTGCCGGGTTCTGCATGCACTCGTCAAACGCCATGGCAATGGTGCTGCCTAAGTGTGACTGAATTTGCATGCTCTCTTCAGGCCCCATAAAGATTTTCCGTCCATCAATATGTGAGGCAAAAGTGACGCCCTCTTCCCGGATGTTGCGCAGTTTGGCGAGCGAAAACACCTGGAAACCGCCGCTGTCTGTCAGAATCGGCCCGTCCCATTGCGTAAAACGGTGCAGCCCACCCAGCTTTTGCACCACTTCATCGCCTGGGCGCAGGTGCAAATGGTAGGTGTTGCACAGCTGTACTTGACAATGCACTTCTTTCAAGTCCAGTGCGGAAAGGCCGCCTTTGATTGCCCCTGCGGTTGCGACGTTCATAAAGGCAGGCATCTGGATGGTTCCGTGTGGCGTCTGATAAACGCCACGCCGTGCTGCGCCCTCTTGTTTTAATAAAGTGTACATCTTCTTTTCCCCTATTCACATAATCGGCACGCGTCACAGTAGTCAGAGATTGTCAGGCTTTCCTGCGCGGCCGCAAGGTGCCTTCTATGGCTTTTTCTTTACTAATAAATAAACATCGCGTCGCCAAACGAAAAAAATCTGTATTTTTCCTGCACAGCAACACGGTAGGCGTTCATAATATGGTCGTAGCCGGCCAAGGCGCTGACCAGCATGATCAGCGTGCTCTGTGGCAGATGAAAGTTGGTAATGAGGCCATCGAGCACCTTGAATTGGAAGCCCGGATAGATAAAAATGTCGGTCCATCCTTCGCTTTCCCGAATACAGCCCTCCTTGGCAGCCACGCTTTCGAGCGTGCGGCAGCTGGTGGTGCCGACGGAAATAATACGTCCGCCATTTGCCTTGGTGCGGTTAATGATATCGGCAGTTTCCTGCGGCAGGTGATAGTGTTCAGAATGCATCTTGTGGTCAGCAACCCGTTCCGCACTGACGGGACGGAAGGTGCCCAGGCCGACGTGCAGGGTGACAAAGGCCGTGGAGACGCCCATGTCGCGCACAGCCTGCAAAAGCTCCGGCGTAAAATGCAAACCGGCTGTCGGTGCGGCGGCGGAGCCGACTTCGCGGGAATATACGGTTTGGTACCGCTCCTGATCTTGCAGCTTTTCCTTAATATAGGGCGGCAAGGGCATCTGGCCGATTTGGTCAAGAATCGCAAAAAAATTGCCTTGAAAGTGGAAGTGGACCAGACGGTTGCCATCTTCCTGGACGGCGATTACCTCGCCGGTCAGTAAACCATCTCCAAACGTAAAGCGCGTGCCCACTTTGGCGCGTTTTCCAGGCTTACAGAGTACCTCCCAGGTGTCAGCGCCGTGGTTTGTTAAGAGCAGAAATTCCACATGCGCGCCTGTTCCCTCTTTGACGCCATAAATGCGCGCGGGTAAAACGCGGGAATCGTTGAGCACCAGGCAATCCCCTGGCCGCAGCCACTCGGTAATATTGCGGAAATGTGTGTGCGCGATCTCACCAGTCCGCTTATTTAAAGTGAGCAGCCTGGAAGCGTCACGCGGTTCTACAGGTGTTTGCGCAATCAGTTCTTCGGGCAAATCATAATCAAAATCTTTTGTTTTAAGATTGTGTAGATCCAGTTCCATTCCATATCTCCTGCAAAAGCGCCAAAGCGCCTAATTTCTCGTGCTTTTCTATTATAAATAAATTGACAACGAATAGCAAGTCTGCTATGATAAGCAAAAGATAGAGGTGCGAATTCAATGAGTAACATGCAGGAGGCTGCCAAAGCTGTGGATGGCAAGTGAAGGGGGAATTCGCCGAAAGGTGCTGCTGAGGGCAGGCACACCTTGGTTGTGTTCGTGAAAATCGGCACGACTGTCGTCACTTGGTTGTGATGGAGCGCTATCGGCATGCGGCATGTGCCGAAACTTTCCAGGACAGCAAATGACGACCGGTTGCCTCAACCGGTCGTTTGTTTTGGCAAAATGTAGCTGCGTTTTGATCTTGTGAGGATCGCACATATTCATTTAGGAGGATCGTAAGGAACATGAAGCAGTTTAGGGTAGGGATTATCGGCGCAACTGGTATGGTTGGCCAGCGGTTTGCTACATTGTTGGAAAATCATCCGTGGTTTCACGTGACCGCATTGGCGGCAAGCGCTCGTTCGGCTGGCAAGACGTATGAAGAGGCTGTGGGCGATCGCTGGTTGATGCAGACGCCGATGCCGGAATCCATGAAGAATATGGTTATTTTTAATGCAGAAGAGGATGTCGATAAGGTTGTCTCTCTGGTTGACTTCGTTTTCTGTGCAGTGAATATGGATAAGGCGAAGATCAAGGCGCTGGAGGAAACTTATGCTAAGCATGAATGCCCGGTGATTTCCAATAACAGCGCCAACCGTGCAACGCCGGACGTCCCGATGATTATCCCGGAAATTAATGCTTCACATGCGGCGGTGATTCCGGCGCAGCGCAAGCGTTTGGGCACAAAGCGCGGTTTTATTGCGGTCAAATCGAACTGCTCCCTGCAAAGTTATGTGCCCGCCATTGCACCCCTGATGCCCCTGGGTGTGACGAAGGCGCTGGCCTGCACTTATCAGGCCATTTCGGGCGCTGGAAAGACGTTCAAAACCTTCCCAGAAATCCTGGACAATGTCATTCCGTACATTGGCGGCGAAGAGGGCAAGAGCGAAAACGAGCCCATGAAAATCTGGGGCCATGTCGAGGATGGCAAGATTGTCAATGCATCCTCACCTGCCATTACTTCCCAGTGCCTGCGCGTTCCCGTTTCGGATGGGCATATGGCTGCCGTCTTTGTTTCCTTTGAGAAGCCGGCGACTATGGAGGAAATTATCGAGCGATGGGAATCCTTCAGCGGAGAACCGCAGGCCCTGCACCTGCCGAGTGCACCGAAACAGTTCCTGCATTATTTCCGTGAGGATGACCGTCCGCAGCCTCGCTTGGATCGCAATCTGGAGAATGGTATGGCTGTTTCCATCGGTCGCCTGCGTCCGGACACCCAGTATACGATTAAGTTTGTCTGCTTGTCTCATAATACACTGCGCGGCGCTGCCGGCGGCGCGGTGTTGATGGCAGAATTGCTTGCTGAAAAAGGCTACTTGGACTAATCTGCATCACAAATTGAGAGGAAGAGCAGATTTTTTAGGGAGGCTATTCCAACATGAAAAATCCAATTTTTACTGGTTCGGCCGTTGCTTTGGTTACGCCGTTTGGACCAGATGGCAATGTGAACTTCGAGATGTTCACCCGACTGATTGATATGCATCTGCAAAGTGGGACCGATGCGATTGTGCTGTGCGCAACCACCGGCGAGTCCCCTACCCTGACCGCAGCGGAGTACGAAGAGGTTCTGCGCCGCGGCATCCAGCAGATCGCCGGACGTGTTCCGGTGATCGCAGGAGCGGGCAGCAATTCCACGGCTCATGCGTTGGAAATGTGTCAGACTGCTCAGTCTGCTGGCGCAGATGCCCTGCTGATTGTGACACCTTATTACAATAAAACGTCGCAGGTGGGGCTGGTATCGCATTATACCTATTTGGCAGACCGTGTCAAAAAGCCGATTATTATTTATAATGTTCCGTCCCGTACAGGCGTCAATGTGAAGCCTGCGACATACCAGATTCTGTCGGAGCACCCGCTGATTAATGGCGTGAAGGAAGCCAATGGCGACATTTCCTCTGTGGCGCAGACCATCTCGTTGTGTGGGGATGCATTCAATATCTATTCTGGAAATGATGATCAGGCGCTGCCGATGATGGCATTGGGCGGAAAAGGCGTGATTTCGGTATTTGCCAACTGTGCCCCACGGCAGATGCATGCGCTGTGCCAGGCTGCATTAGATGGGGATTTTTCAAAAGCTGCCGCATTAGAGGCCAAATACTTCCCGTTGATGAGCGCTCTCTTTATGGATGTAAACCCGATTCCAGTCAAAGAGGCAATGCGCCAAATTGGATATGACTGCGGTACCTGCCGCCTGCCGCTGGTGGAATTGTCGGCGGACGCAAAGACAAAGCTTGCCAAGGTGCTTTCTAAATATGATTTGACGCGCGTTTAATGGTTCTGATGCATGAAGGATGGAAGTGTAAAAAACATGGTGAATGTGATAATCAGCGGCTGTGGCGGAAAAATGGGGCATGTGGTTGCGCAGGAAATTGCGTCACGGAAAGACGCGCGCGTAGTAGGCGGCATTGACATTGCGTCGCCGACGTGCGATTTTCCGGTCTTTCATACCCCTTCAGCTGTGAATGTGGATGCGGATGTGGTCATTGATTTTTCCAATCCGGCGGTCCTGTTGCCGCTTTTGGCGTATGGAAAAGAGAAACAGGTGCCGCTTGTGCTTTGTACCACTGGATATGATGCGCAGCAGGTTGCAGCGTTGAAAGAAGCCAGTCGAGAAATTCCAATTTTTTATTCCAGAAATATGTCTCTCGGCATCAATTTGCTGATTGATCTGTGCAAACGGGCTTCACAAGTTCTGGGCCCGGCTTTTGATGTTGAAATCATAGAGGCCCATCACAACCAGAAGATCGACGCCCCGAGTGGGACGGCGCTGATGATTGCAGATGAGATTTCTTCTGTCCGTGCAGGAGATACACATTATATGTATGATCGCCATTCACAGCGCAAAAAACGGGACCCTTCTGAGATTGGCATTCATTCGATTCGCGGGGGTACAATTGTAGGAGAGCATGAAGTCCTGTTCGCAGGGCATCATGAAACCATTACAATTGCGCATTCCGCGCAATCCAAAGAAGTGTTCGCAGCCGGCGCCGTCAATGCAGCTATTTTCCTCGCAGGGAAACCTGCCGGACTGTATGATATGTCCGATTTATTAAAGTAAGGAGCGTGTGCGCTTATGTCGTCTCATACGACCAGTGTCAGTTCTACAACTGGGATCACATTAGTGACTTTGCAAAATTGTCCTGCGCAGATGACAACAATTGCGAAGGTCTTTCAGCGTATTGCAGACTTGCATGTGAATGTAGACATGGTTTCACTGTCGCCCAATATCGGAGCAACAACGGCAGTATCTTTCACCATCAGCGACGATGATTTGGGAACTATCTTAAAGTTCAAGTCTGAACTGCAAGAGATGGATAAAATCAAAACCATTGTCAGCAGCGGAAATTGCAAAATTAATGTGTATGACGAGAACATGGTCAATACGCCAGGTATGGCTGCACGCGTTTTTACAGCAGCAGCGGGCATTGCGCCAGATCTGCGCATTATTACCACATCCGATGTTGACATCTCTATCCTGGTGACCGCGGCAGAATTTGAACAAACTTTTCAGGCAATTCAACAGGCAATGGAAGCATAAGAAGGATTTCTCTTCCCCATTTTGTCCTTCTTAGAAGTGAGGCTTGCAGAATTCTTTTTCTGCAAGCCTCGCTTTTTACATTGTCTTATTGATTTTTATAATCTGTGTAGATTTTAGAACCAGTGGCGCCACTTTTCCCTCGGAATTTTTCGCAATACGTATGCAACGGTGTGGCACCCATTTTGACAAATACCAGATGGCCGATACGTCGGCAGGATCGTAATATGTATTGAACAATTCATGTGATTCCGCCCTTGAAGCCAGAATTCGCCTGCGTTTTGGATAAAAAGCGCCCATATGGATGGCTTTAAGAAAAGGACGTCCTTCCTCCACAAAAGCAGTGATATTCTCTGGCAAAAAATGTGCAATCTCTTTTATATGTACGTCAAGGCAAAAGCTTGCCTCTTAATTAGAAAAAATCTTTTCTGTCAAGAAATTTCCTTTTCATGCGTTTTGGACTTGATTTTCAGGCTCCTGCGAATGGGGCAAATGCAGGCGGTTTTCTAAATAGGTAATCCTTTGCTCATGTGCTCGGATAGCGCGCAAAGCCCGTTCCAACGTATCCGGTTCCTCTGACTCCGCTGCTTTGGCCTTTTCATAGAAAGCGCGAATATGTTGTAGGCGCTCTTGATACTGTTCCAGCTCAATTTTCAGGGGAATTTCTTGACCCAATGTATCGCCGTAAATGGCGGTCATTGATCGTTTTGCTTCTTCATACGAAACAGTGTCGTTATCCATCAACGCCAATGCGTGAATTGCTTTAAGCAGAAGGCGCTCGACAGCTTCCCCTACCTGCAGCCCCCGCATGACCTCATCTTTCAGCTGGTTTGCTTTATCCAGTTGTTCCCTGCGCTCTTCTGTCAAGTTGCTTTCTTGCATAGGCAAGCAATCCCCTTTCCAGCTAAAGTATTTTACAAAGCCAGCAATGCCTTTGCAAAACGTTCATGGTTTCTTTTATCATAAAACGAGTTGTGCCAAATTTGGCGAGCATTTAAGCGCAACGATGCCTGCCGCATGGGCGGCGCATCCAGCCAACTTTGAATTGCAGCAGCAATTTCCTGCGCAGATGCTTCTGGAGACAGCAGGTAGCCCGTTCCCGCATTTACCAATTCTGGAATACCGCCCACAGCTGGCGCAATCACGGGCACGCCAAACGAGTAGGCTTCCATAATGGAAACCGGCAGTCCCTCCGTCTCGGAGGCGTTTATGAACAAGTCCACGTGATGCTGCTGGTAATACTGAATCACCGCATCATTTGGAATAGAACCGGGCATTTCCCACTTGATATTTGGCTTTTTACAGAATAAAGTTTGGCACATCGCACGCATTTCCTGGAGACACTCCCCCTCTCCAGCATGAAACCAGTGCACAGGTACCTGGAGTTGTTGGATAGCGTGCGCGATATGATCAATCCGCTTGAGCGGGATGACGTTTGAGCAGGAAAAAATCTCCAATGTATCGCCGCGCTCCTCTGGACACAGACCGTGATCGGCTACCCCCAGATAGTAAACCCGATACTGGTCCGCCGGCCTTGTCGCAAAATGCTGGACATAATAGTCACGTCCGACACGCGATATAAAACCAATTAGGTCGATTTTTGGATCCATATACCGCTTGAAAAGCTGACCGCAGGGCTGGCGCTCATCATAGAGGTCATACCCGTGTGCGCGTGTGGCAATTTTCATATCCGGGTGTACTTTTTCCTTTTCCAGTACCAGCGCCATTGTCCCAACACTGTACCAAAAGGAATAGTAAACTGCATTTCGTGTATCGTCAAAATAGCCCTGCCGCTCCATCCATTGGCGCAGCGCCTCGGCATTATACAAAAAATTGCGCACTTCCGCCTCTATCTCTTTGCGTGGGCGGCCAGAAGTATTTTGGGCAATTTCACGCCGGTATTTTTTGTCCATCAAGCAGCGTGCCAGATGCAACGCTTTGGCAGTTTTACTGGGGACGGTAGAAGGAAACCGCACGGCTGGAATCCCATATGGCGGCGTCAATTCCTGTTTTGGTTGTAAGTCGCGGCTGATTAGTAGGATATCAAAGTAATTGTGCGTGACGGCAAGCTCCGGCAACAGAAAGGGAAGCTCTCCACGCGTGTAAGGGTAGTGATCCGTAATCAAATAGAGTTTTTTCATGGAATGTCACTCTTTCTGCCCGAGACAGGCGGGCGGTGTGTTATCCCGAAATTCACTCAGGGACGCGCCTGCGCCTCTACAAAATCGGGATTTGGCGTGACGTAACGAGTCTTTTGGTTGACATAGATGACCATTCCGGGCTTTGCGCCCTGCGGCTTGCTGACATGGCGCACCAATGTATAATCCACCGGCACCTGCGAAGAATTCCGGCCACGGCTGTGATAAGCGGCGAGCTGTGCCGCTTCTGCAATGGCGGTTTCAGATGGCTGGCGCCCATTGGTAACCAGGATAACGTGCGATCCCGGAATTTTCTGCGTGTGAAACCAAACGTCGTTTTTATGTGCCTGCCGCAAGGTCAGTTGATCGTTTTGACGGTTATTGCGTCCAACCAGCACTAAAAAGCCGTCGCTGGTCTGAAATTGCAAAGGCGCAGCCGTCTTGTCTTTGCCTGGGCGGCTCTTTTTGGGGCGCCGAATATAGCCGCCTTCCGCCAGTTCTGTACGGATTTCATTCAAATCGCGTTCTGCCGTCGCGCGGGAAAGCTCTTCGGACACAGTGTCCAGATAATGTAGCTCTTCCTGAGCCTGTGCAATCTGTACGGTCAATACTTCTTCAGCGGTACGCGCTTTGCGATAAGCCTTATAATATTTTTGCGCGTTCTGGCTGGGCGAGAGTGCGGGATCCAGCCGAATGGTTTTGAGCGGCTGGTCAGGATCATAGAAATTTTCCAGTGTGACGGATTCTGCTCCTTTTTCCACACGGTAAAGATTGGCATTTATCAAATCGCCACAGACGCGCCACTCATCCCGTTTCGTACAGGCAGCCAACTCCGCACGTTGGTTGTTGATTTTACGGCTGAGGCGATCGGAGGCATTTGTCAGAATGCGGAGCAGATCCTGACTTTTCACACGCATTCGATCTATTCGATCCCGTTCGCCGTAAAAGGCGTCCAGCAGTGCTGAAAAGGTTGGAAATGTCTCGGCATGTCCGGCATTTCCGTATTGTGCGATCGGCAGAAAAGAATAGTCCAAAGGTTTTGTCGTGCCCTGCACGAGATAGGGTTTACCGCTGATTTGTACAATGGTCTTCTGCAACTGCTCCAAAATGAATAAAAGTTGTGCGCGGTGTTGCTCCTGCATGGTATGCAGGGTAATATCCGCACCATTCCCCACGAGGAACTGAATTTCACGGCAAACGACCGGGGAAATGCCCTGCAAAGTGCGCAATAGCGCTTTATGCAGTTCCATATCTGCGGGCATGGCCAACATTTTTTTCAGAATCATTTCCGGCTGTGCATCCAGTAGGCAAAGTTTCTCTTGTGGCGGTGGCAATTGATAGGTCAAACCCGGCAAAACCAAGCGCTCTGAGCTCATTTCGGCGTTGACCCGTTTGAGCGCGTCGATGATTTTGCCATTTTCATCAATGAAAATCACATTGCTGTAACGCCCCATAATTTCCATGGCCAGCGTCAGACGAACCGGATCACCCAATTCATTGGTAGCGTCGAAATCCAGAAGCAGAACACGTTCGAGTCCTGGTTGGCGCAACTGTGCCAACCGGGCGCCAGTCAACCGCTTGCGCAGGAGCATACACAGCATCGGCGGGTATTTCGGATTTTCCGGCGTTGTGTCAATCAAATGCAGCCGGGCACTGTTGGCACGTGCGGAGAGCAGCAGCTTTTGCATCCCGTCCCGACTACGTAGAAACAGGATGATCTCATCGCGGTTGGGCTGATAGATCTTATCGACCCTATCCCCCAGCACCGTCTGCTCTAATTCCCGTTTTAGATGTCTCAAAAATGCGCCGTCAAGCGCCATGGCCGTATCCCTCCTGGCGTTTTATGAAATGTATTGTGCCGGACTGTGCATAGCCCGGCTTTTTTGGACTAACAGATCAGGGAACGCTGCATGCATGCGCTTCATCAGCGGCTCCAGCACAAGATCCTCTGTGGCAAAGTGGCCGGCATCCACCAGTGTCAAATGGCTGATTTCTGCATCCAGCAGCAAGTTGTGTTTACTTTCCCCCGTGACAAAACCCTCGCAGCCCGCCGCCAGCGCCGCATAAAGGAGCTCTGCCCCGCCGCCGCTGCACAGGCCAACCGTCCGCACAGGGCGTTTTCCGTCAGTGAAACGCAGTCCGTCACAGCACAGCTGGGATTTGACCTGGTGGGCAAAGGCCGCTGGCTCCATGGCCTCTGGCAACTCCCCCATCAGGGCCTCCGGCAGGCCGGGCCTATATTCCGATAGGGTTCGCACGCTTTGCAGGTTCAGACGTGCGGCCAATTCCGTGTTGACCCCACCTGGTGCCATATCCAAGTTGGTATGTGCGCATAGCGCATCGATGCCCGCCTTGGCCAATTGATAAGGGACCGATTGACGTCCCAATGTTTTCAACGGATGGAAAATCACCGGATGATGGCTGACAATCAATTCAGCCCCCAGTTGTTCTGCTTCTTGCACGACAGCCGGTGTAATGTCCAGGGCAAACAGCGCTAGGTGGACAGGATCTTCCCGATTGCCGACCAAAAGGCCGGGGTTATCAAAATCCATCGCGCTGTCGAACGGAGCAAACGAATCAATCCAATCATAAAGAGAGCCAACGGTCGTCATATCATGTCCTCCTCTGTCCGCAATAAATTTTCCAGGAAACCGCATAGGCGCTCTAACTTTGCTGCTTTTGCAGCCTCCCCTTCCCGGCGGAGCCCCTGCGAGCGTTTACGCAGATACGTGTCAACGCGGGAAAGGTATTGGCGCGCTGCCACTTCTTGTGGATCTAGCAGGCCGGTGTATAATTGCAATGGATCCAACGCTGCTTGAGCGGGTGCAAATTCATACAGCATGGCCGTGTAAGGCCGGTGACTGTCCAAGACTGCCTGTTCACGACGCAGCGCAAAGCCCAAGTCCGCCAGCGCGTGGCGGACGGTGAATGCCTTCGTCATGGGCTGTAGGATCAGCCGTTTTGCAGGATCGCGCAGCCAATCGGTCTCCGTGACGATGCGCACAATCAAATCTCCCCCCATACCAGCGATCACAACATCGTCTGCTTCTTGTGGAGAAACAGAGGCCAAACCGTCTGAAAGCCGTGTGTGTACCTGCGCTGAGACACCATATTGGGCAATATGTGCCTGCGCCGTGCGCAGCGGGTTTTCACGGACGTCACAGGCCAAGGCGGCCTCGATTTTACCGCGCAGCACCAATGCGACCGGCAGATAACCGTGGTCTGTGCCCACATCACATAGGCGCACGTGTGGACGCACAAAAGCGGCACAAGCTTCCAGACGCGGCGTAAGCGCCAAATATTTATGCTTCATACATGCGCTCCTAATAAAAAGGACCGTCCGGCAATCCCGATTGCCAGACGGTCCTTTCACCATCTTTATTGCGCCGTGGATTGCGCCTTGGCAGCCAGATGCCGGTTCAAAACCTCGATCAGTTCATCAGCATCTACTCCATGCACCATGCAGGCATCTGCAATCGACTCTGCACGAGACGCCGGGCATCCCAGGCAATGCATGCCCATCTGCATAAAGTAAGCAGCAGTGGTATAATCAGCGTCCATGATCTCGCCAATCAACGTATCTTTTGTAACAACCATTTTTGGTACCTCCGTTTTCAATGTTTAAACGCTGGGCTCTCATCCTCGAAAGGACTGCCCGGAACGCACGTTTTGGTTACTGTTCCCGCATCTTTGCGAAACATTCGTTGCAATAAACTGGCCGGCCTTCGCGCGGTTTAAAGGGGACCTGCGTCTCTTTGCCGCAAGCGGCGCATACAGCGGAATACATCTCCCGTTGTTCATGTTCCTTTCCGTACTTGCGTTTTTCGCGGCATGCTTTGCAGCGCCGTGGCTCGTTGACAAAGCCCTTGGCAGCATAAAATTCTTGTTCACCGGCGGAAAAAACAAATTCGGCGCCGCAGTCTTTGCAGATCAGCGTTTTGTCTTCATACATGGTCAAGAATACCTCGCTTCGCTTGGGATAGTACATCCCGATTAAGAGAGTGTTTTTAATTTGATACGCACCCGGTGCAGGGCATTGTCCACTGCTTTTGGCGTGATCCCGAGCGTGCCCGCGATTTGTGTGTACCGTGAGCCGCTCAGATAGCGCATCAAAACGGACTGTTCCAGGGGTGTGAGATTCTCTGCAATCAATCGCTGCACCGCTTCCAGCCGCTCTCGCGCCAATACAACTGCTTCTGGATTTTCCGCACTGGTGGATGTTTCCGGCACCGTGTGGTCCGCCAATTGGACGAAACCATGGGGCGGCATGCGCCGTTTGCTGTAAACGCGCCGGTAGGCCGTCACCAACTGGTTGCGGATACATGCACCCGCATAGGTCGAAAAAAGCGCGCCGCCATCTGGAGAAAAGGTGCAGGCTGCATGGTAAAGGCCCAGCAGTCCCTCCTGGCACAGATCGTCGTCTTCCAAAAAATCACCACGCAACGGTGCCGCCTTAGCACGGATCAGTTCCATATACCGCGCAGTCAATTCGACGAATGCGTCGGCATTGCCGCTTTGCACCAGCGCGGCCAGCTCTGCATCCGTGTGCATGTCCATCTCCTGAACTTTGTTTTTGGCCACACGCAATCCCTCAAAATATGAATCATGTTTTATCTATTTTACAGCATGGTTGCAGTGAAGTCAAGGTTTAAGGTTCGCCGACTGTGGCTATTTGCATTCCAGACAAGAAGGGATACCTTTTTGGCAAAAATTGTCGTATAATAAAAGAGAAATGGGGGGATTTGTATGGTCATGCGTACATACAGCATGGGGCTTTATGGGATGGATGCGTTTCCAGTCGCCGTGGAGGTGGACCTTGCGCGCGCATTGCCCTCGTTCGATATGGTGGGCTTGCCGGACGCAGCGGTGAAAGAATCGCGTGACCGCGTGCGCGCGGCCTTAAAAAACTGTGGCTTTTCTTTTCCTGAGGGCCGCGTTACGGTAAATCTGGCGCCGGCCGATAAGCGCAAGGAGGGGCCGATTTATGACTTGCCCCTTTTGGTGACATTGCTGTGTGCATCAGGCCAAATCCAGGCAGGAATGGATGACAGCGTGTTTTTAGGAGAGCTTTCCCTGACTGGAGAGGTTCGTCCCATCCGTGGCGCTTTGCCGATGGCAATCGGCGCAAAGGAGGCAGGGTTCCGGCGCATCTTTCTCCCAGAGTTTAATGCCGCCGAAGCCGCTGCAGTCACCGGATTGGAAGTATATCCAGTGCATAGTGTACCGCAGCTATTAGACGGCCTTTGCGGAAGGGAAAAGCTAGTTCCAGCATCCCCACCTGACCATGTAGATGCCCAGACCAATAAAGGGCCGGACTTTGCCGATGTGCGTGGTCAGGAACAGGCGAAGCGCGGCTTGGAAATTGCAGCAGCGGGCGGGCATAATGTCCTGCTGATTGGCCCACCGGGTTCCGGCAAAAGCATGCTGGCAAAGCGTCTGCCTTCCATATTACCGGATATGACATTGGAAGAACGCATGGAGGTTACCAAAATCCACTCCATTGCCGGTACGCTTCCCCATGGCGCCTCTCTACTGACGCAGCGGCCTTTTCGGGCGCCGCACCATACGATTTCTCCGGCCGGGCTGTCCGGTGGCGGCTCAATACCGCGTCCGGGTGAGCTTTCCCTGGCACACAATGGCGTGCTGTTTCTGGATGAGCTGCCGGAGTTTCCACATGCAACCATGGAAGTCCTCCGCCAGCCGATTGAGGATGGCACAGTGACCATTTCCCGAGTCAGCGGTTCCGTGACCTATCCCTGTTCTATCATGTTGGTGGCTGCCATGAATCCTTGTCCATGCGGCTACTTTGGGCACCCCACACGGCGCTGCACCTGCAGGCCGGCCGCTGTGGAGCGATACCTCAACCGCGTCAGCGGTCCGCTACTCGACCGCTTGGATTTGCATATTGAGGTCCCACCCGTAAATTTTGACGAGCTTTCCGCGCCGCGGTGCGGAGATTCCAGCGAGCAGATCCGCAGACGGGTGAATGACGCCAGAAAAATCCAGAACCAGAGATTTGCAGGAACCGGGATCTCCTGCAACGCGCGCATCCCGACGGAAATGCTCGATGATATCTGTATGCTGACACGCGCGGGGCGCAAGCTGCTTCGAGAAGCTTTTGAAAAATTGGACTTGTCAGCGCGCGCATATGACCGGGTCTTGAAGGTAGCGAGGACAATCGCCGACTTGGCGGGATCGGAGGAAATTGAGCCGGCGCATGTGGCTGAGGCCGTACAATACCGTAGCCTGGACCATAAATATTGGGCGCGAGAATTATAAAGCAGCCAAATCAAAAAGCAGATGCCAGCCGATCTAAATTGGCTGCATCTGCTTTTTGATTTCTGATTTTATGGAAAAACGTAGAGCTTTATTGGAAGGGCACCGGCGCGGTGTAATCATAGGGGTTAGATTTGGCTTTTTCCGCATCGTAGTCGTTAAAATTATAGATGTTCGCTTCCGCCAAACGGCGCCAGTACAATCCTTTGATGGGGGTGTTATTTGAATAACACCATTGGATGAATTCCGAACCCATCGCGTTGGCGTTTGTGTAATTCAGGTCGCGCTTCAGGCCATAGCTGTCGTCCAGATGTACATAGGCATTACTGACCCAACCGGTTTTGCCGTTTGCATTCACCTGATACCATACATTTTTATGGATCGCATCATTTGCACTGGGCCCTTCTGCAACATCCACAACTTCCAACGAGCTTCCCTTTGTCAGGGTTTGCAGCTGGCTGCCAGTTCCGCATGCCCCACTGTAGAGGATGGTATCGCTTGTCAAGGTAGCATGATAAGGATGCGAAGTCGAAAGATCAGACGGTGGCACCACGGCGTTGAGCATCACATCGCGGAAGGTGCAGGCGTTGTCTGTGCTGTTAAAGTACTTGGTGCCCACGTTATAAGCGAAAGAAACAAGAGCGTCCGCTTGACTTTGGGACATCCACAAATTTTGGCTGCTGCGCAATTTGTTCACAGAAGGCATATAATTTTCGTTGATATCATCAATCAGGCCGGCCATCGCCTCCTGCTGGCTGAGATTATTATAAAATGTATCGCCCGGGTAAAGCACCATGCCATAGCCTGTGGTTGGAATTTGGTCAGCCGTCAATGTATCGCGGTAAGGGGTGGCATAATATCCCTCTTTTTCAGCGATAAAATTGATAATCTTATCGCTGGCGCGTCGGGTTTCCTGTGTGGTTTCTGTGTAACTGGTCTGTGCAGACACCCACACCTCTGCGCTGCCGCCCGACTGATAGCTGCCACCCGTGGTGCTTTGCACCGTATAGGTGTGCTGCCCGGCCGTCAAACCGCTGACCTCTGCCGCCCACACTCTGGTCTGGACGCCGTTGGTGTTTTTCGTCGACTGCAAAGTGGCGGAATAGGTGTGGCCGTCCATGATAAACTGCACCCCCGTACGGGATGTATCTGTAATCGCATACAATGTGGCGGTCTCATTGGCGCTGACAATGTTAGGCGAAGCGTACGTAACGCGGACCGGTTCTGCAGCCGTGACGGTCACCGTGATCGATGCCCGGTAACTTCCGGAGCTGGCTGTTACCACGGCTGTGCCGGGATTGTGGCCGAGAATGTAACCGTAGTTGTTGTCGCTTTGAATGGTGGCCACAGAAGGATTGCTGCTTGACCAGGAGACGAAGTTGCCGGCAGGCTGCACAGTGGCCTTTACATAAAGTGATTTGCCTGCTGGCACAGAGCCGGAAGAATCGGAAAGCGAAAGTCCGCTTGTATGGGTCTCGTCACTCGGAGTACCGATGGTCAGATACTCTTTATATACATAGCCCGTAACACCGGTGGAAAGCTGAATTTTGGCCCACTGGGCATTACTTGTATCCAGCACCTGTACCTGCAAGTTTTTGTCCATGATCGCCAGCACGGTGGAGGAGGTGTTGGGCTCTGTGCGCAGACGGACACTTGAGCCATTGATATAGCCCATAACCGGTTCGGATGGTGTATCCGATTCTTTGCCGGTAAAGGTAAAGGCACGGTAGCCGTTGCCATCTAGGCTGATCCAGACGCTCGTGCTGCCCACCTGCTTGGCGTACAGGCGGTATGTATAGATGGTGCAGTCATTTTCCTGTGTCGTCTTGACGACAGCTGTGGAAGCAGTGCTGCCGTTCCCGACGGAGAAGGAAATCTGTTTGGACCGGCTGACGACCTCGAAATCATAATAGCTGCCAACCGTTGCGCTGGCGGCATCATCCTGTTCGCACCAGAAAGGCCCGCTGCTGTCTGTCTTGGAGCCGACTGCAATGGAAAATACTTTGGAACTTTTGCCGTTGACCGACACATTGACGCCTGTGCAGCCCGGCGCCTGGGTATCAATTCGATAGGTATAAGTCGTCTTTCCGTTTGCCTGTTCGGTCTTCACAACTGTCGTTTGGCCGACGCTGCCGTTGCCGAGATTGAAGGTGACCGCATTTGCAGAGTTGCTGGTGACCTGAAAGGTAAAGCTGTGACCAACCGTGCGGTAGATGGAGGAGGTATTGTCACATGTAAACGAAGAATCCGTCGGAGTTGACGTTCCGGAATCTTGGACACGGCAGTCAAATGGCAGGTAGGACACTCCATTGACCTGCACATAGACGCCGGTTTGTCCAGCCTTCAATCCCGTTACGCTGAAGGTGTAGACCTTCTGCCCGCTGCTGTTTGTGGTGGCAGGTTTTGCACTGGTGGACAAGACAGAACCATTGCCGACGATAAAGGTGATCTGATCCTCCGGATTGGTAGAGGTGACTGTAAAGGTATAAGACTTTCCTTTTTCTATGGTCACCAGTTGATAGTTGCTGGAGGTATACACCTGGTCGGTTACGCGCAGCACAAAGACTTTGATACCGTCGATATAGACGCCGCTGGCTTGTCCGGGATTGCCGGCAGCTACCACGGCGAAAACGGCCTTTTTTGTCCCCGAGTCGTAAAAAGAACTCACTCGCGTGGAAGCAACGGAGCCATAGCCTGCAGTAAGATTCGGCGATGAATCACTGATAACGGTAAAGTATAGCATGCCCGTCTTCGGCATGGTGAAAACCGTCTCTGGATCTGTAACCTCTTTCCCGTTTACAAAAACCTGGAAATGTGAATTGGCGGCTTTTGCTACTCCCGCTTGGCTGGAAGCAGTGTCCGAGCTGGTCGAAGCCGCACGGGCCATTGCGCCTTCACTGGAAACGGGCTCGTTGGGCGCACTGCTGGAAACAGCGCTGGAGGATGACGCGCTGCTGGAGGCAGTACTGCTTTCCGGCGGCTGTCCTCCATCTTCTGCAAAGGCGGTCAGCGCGCAAGCACAAAGCACCGCTGCCGCTACCCCGGAACAGAGCAGGCGCCACAGCACTGCTCGGAATTTTTTCGTCATGAAGTGACCTCCCTGTGGCAAAATAGAGTTAGATATTTAGAAATGTAGAAATGCAAACGCATTTTTATGATAACAGGATTGTAACTTTTTTGCAAGTCCTTGTGCGTAGGCACAAACGTTTGCATTTCACTTGCATTTTAAGAGAAAACAGTGTACGCTCTTAAAAGAGAGATTAAAGGAGGTGGCCCACTTTGCATTTGTTTGATATTTTAGGCCCCGTCATGGTCGGACCTTCCAGTTCACATACAGCTGGAGCCGTCAGAATCGGTTTGGTGGCGCGCCGGTTATTGGGCGGCCAACCGGTACATGCGCAGATTTTGCTGCATGGTTCGTTTGCCAGTACAGGCAGTGGGCATGGCACAGACCGTGCCATTGTAGCGGGACTGCTCGGCATGCAGCCGGATGATTTGCGCATCCCACAGAGCTTTTCTGTGGCTGAGGAACACGGATTGAATTTTACTATGGGCACAGTCCATCTGCGTGGGGCGCACCCCAATACTGCTTGTCTGAAGTTGGAGGACAAGGAAGGCCGCAAGCTGGAAATTGTGGCCTCTTCCCTGGGCGGCGGCCGGATCCGCGTCTGTCAGATTGACGGGATTGAGACGAATTTTTCCGGCGAATACAATACGCTGGTTGTTCATAACCTGGACCAGCCTGGCCATGTGGCGCAGGTTACCACCATTCTGGCACAACGGAATGTCAATATCGCCACGATGCAGCTTTTCCGCAATTTGCAGGGTGGGTATGCCGTAATGGTTATCGAATGCGATCAGCAGATTCCGGATGATCTGATTGACTGGCTCGAAAAGCTGGATGGCATTATTAAGGTATCTTATCTGAACCTGGACGCATAAGGAGGTACGGCCATGGCATATTACGCAATTCAGCAGATTTTGGAGGATGCCCGCACTCATCAGATGCCTTTATGGGAAACCATCTTGATGGACGACGTGCTTGCACAAAAAGGCGACCGGGAAACGTCCCTGCGGCAAATGCACCACCTGTGGGCAGTCATGCAGGAAACCAGCCGGACATACCAGGCGGGAGACCGTTCCAACAGCGGTTTGGTTGGCGGAGACGCGGCCCGCGTGCAGGCAGCATCCCAGCAGGGTGTTTTGATTGGCGGCGATTTCATCCAGGCGGTGATTATTGAAGCGCTGCGTACCAGTGAGTGCAATGCCTGTATGAAACGCATCGTTGCTGCTCCGACGGCCGGTTCCTGCGGCGTCCTCCCCGCTGTGCTGATTCCAACGGCAAAATGGGACAAACTCCCGGATGACCGCGTCGTCGAGTCACTATATGTGGCGGCCGGCTTTGGACAAGTCGTTGCCGCACGCGCATCCATCGCGGGTGCGCAGGGTGGGTGTCAGGCAGAGATCGGTGCAGCATCCGCCATGGCGGCGGCCGCTCTGACCTATCTTAAGGGCGGCACCGATGTCATGTGTAGCCACGCATTTGCGATGGCGCTCAGTGGCCTGCTTGGCCTTGTCTGTGACCCGGTGGCGGGTTTGGTAGAGGTGCCCTGTGTGCAGCGCAATGTAACGGGCGCTCTCAACGCCGTCGGCTGTGCCAATATGGCGCTCGCCGGGGTTGTCTGCCGTATCCCGGCGGATGAAGTGATCGACGCCATGGGCGAAATCGGCGACAAGATGCCCGCAGAGTTGCGGGAAACCGGCCGCGGTGGCTTGGCCGCCACGCCAACCGGCCAGGCGATTGCCCAGAAACTCCTGCAAAAAGTAGTGGAGATGTAAAAGGCGCCCGATACGATTTTCTGCAAACCGTATCGGGCGCCTTTTTCCTGTATTCAGGAAGAAGTTATGCTTTCTTTTCCCGGATCATGCCACGGCAACCAAAATACGTGGCGATAAAATAGATTCCGTATACGACGATCACGATGCTTGCTGTGGTCAAAATATAAGGCAGCGTGGAAATCATCCGCATTGCGTGCAAAAATTGATTGATGATCGTTAAACCGACGATGCTGTGAATGACAGCCAATGCCAGTGGCAGCAGAAAATAGATTGCAATCTGCTTGAAAAGGGCACCCTGGATCAGGCCCGGCTCTGCGCCCAGTTTGCGTAGGAGATTGTAGCGGACAACGTTGTCACTTGCCTCAGACAGCTGCTGGATTGCCAAAACGGCGGCACCTGCAATTAGGAAGGTAAAGCCAAGGTAGATGGCCAGATAGGTGGCTGTGACCTTGATACTATTGGAGGATTCATACATGTCCGTGCGCGTGAATCCCTCCAGTTCAACCTTTTTGTCGTTTGTCACTACACCAAGCGCATTGTCAACCTGCTCTGTAGAAAGGTCGGGCTTATATTGCATGTTCAGCGCCACAGAAGAAACCGGCAGGCCTTTGACCGCGTTGTCCGGAATGACGGCAACCCCATCGTCCGTGCTCGCAGAACTGGTGGCGATATTCGTGTCCACCACCTCTTGATTTAGTGCCTTTAGCGTTTGACCGTTGATTTGCAGTGTGCCGTTATGCTGCAGGAAGTAATCAAATGTTTTTTGAGTCATGGCTGAACCGAGTAAACAGAACTGGTTGTCTTTCAGCGAGATGGTCTGTTGCCCGTTCATCTGCATGATCTTGTTGTAATCCGACTGGGTGATGAAGCTCAGCTTGAGGTAGGAAGGTGTAACGCCTCCGTTTTGGGCCGTGACCTTCCCGGACTGCTCTTTCAAGGCTTTTGTATAGTCGTTTGTCGGCGCCCCGTCCAAAATAAGATCTGTCAATAATACCGGGCCGGTATATACATTGTACTCCGCATAGGAAGCGGCATATTGATGGATATCAAAGCCGTATTGCTGCAAGGTATCCACAATGTTGGCTTTTTGGGTCGAAGCGTCATTCGGATCTGCAAAGTAGCGATCCACGAATGCGTTGGGAATCATGACTGTGGCACTGTAGGGCGTGGAATTTTTTAGGTCGGCCGACATGAAATTTGCGATGCCAATGCCGCCGGATAGTGTGCAGATGGTAAGAAATAGCATCAGACAAATGACGGACAGTGAGACAAACGTTGTGTTGATACGGCTGTTGATCTGCCGCATCACAAACATATTCAGCCCCTTGTAATAGAAGTGCCTGCTATGCTGCAGCACCCGCAGCAAAAAGCCGGAAAGCGAAAAAAAGAACAGCAGTGTGCCCACACAGCCGAGCACAACGGGGATGGGCCCCATATCCATCAGGCCTTTACTGACTGCCTGGTAGTAAGCGTATGCCAGCATGACCACAGCAGCTGCAAACGCGATGATGGACACCGCACCGTTTCGGAAACGTGGCTTTTCGTTTTCCTGAGCGCCGTGGATCAGGTCGATCAGCTTAAGCCGTGCGATCGTGATGAAATTAAATACAATGACAACCAGGAAGATGACGCCAAAGCAGAGTACCGTCTTCCCCACCGCGTCGGCAGAGAAGGTGAAGGAGTACTTTGTCAATTTGACTTCGAACAGCGTGGCCGTCACAACGCTCATTGCCTGTGAGACAAACACGCCGACCACAATGCCAACCACAAGCGCAAGCACACCGACAATCAGCGTTTCCAGCATCAGCAGAATGGAAACGCGGTTTTGCCTCATGCCAAGCATCAAGTAGATACCAACCTCTTTTTTGCGGCGTTTGACCAGAAAACTATTGGCGTAAACAACAAGAAAGCCCAGCACAACCGCAACAAAGACAGAAAAATAACTGATACTGGTGGTCAGTATTTGCAAGGATTTTTGTGTGGATTCCGATACCTCCAGCATGGCTTGCTGGCTTTGGATCGAATTGAAGACATAGAACATGCAAACTGTGAACATCAAGGTCAGAAAATAGATCGAATAATCCTTAAAGCTTTTGTGCACATTTTTAAAAGCTAATTTACAGAACATCGGAGTTGTCACCTCCCAACAGGGTAACGACCTCGATGATTTTATTGAAAAACGTTTTGCGGCTGTCCTCCCCGCGGATGAGCTCATTAAAAAGGCGCCCGTCTTTGATAAATAAAATGCGATGGCAGTAGCTGGCCGTAAACGCATCGTGTGTGACCATCAGGATCGTGGCGGCGAGCTCTTTGTTGAGCGTTTCGAAGGTTTCCAGAAGCATGCGCGCACTCTTGGAATCCAGGGCGCCCGTGGGCTCATCGGCCAGCACCAGGACAGGGTTTGTCACGATTGCCCGGGCACTGGCAACACGCTGCTTTTGGCCGCCGGACAACTGGTAGGGATATTTTCCCAGCACATCAACGATATTGAGCTTACGCGCAATGCTGCTGACGCGCTTTTTCACTTCCTTGGGCGGCGTTTTGCAAATGGTCAGTGCCAGCGCAATGTTTTCAAAGGCAGTCAGCGTGTCGAGCAGGTTAAAGTCCTGGAAAATAAAACCCAGCTCTTCCCGGCGGAATTGTGCCAGTTTCTTGCTGCTGAAGGTGGTGATGTCCTTTCCCTCTACCAGAATATGCCCGGCGGTCGCGCGGTCAATGGTCGAGATGCAGTTAAGCAGCGTTGTTTTGCCACTGCCCGACGCGCCCATAATGCCGATGTATTCCCCCTGCTGCACGGAGAAGCTGATGCCGTCAATGGCCTTTGTCAGGTTTCCCTTGTTGCCATAATATTTTTCAAGATTTTGAACCTCTAAGATGCGTTCCATGACGAATGCTCCTTTGCTGTTTCGTTTGCCTACTTAGTGTAGCACGCAGGCCGGGGTGTCCGCCATGGATTTGCCTTACAGATGGCTTACAGTTTTGTCACATTCGTCAGATTCGCAAGGTGTGCGAACTTAATGGGAACAGAATGCGCAATGCCGTACCATTTTTGGAGCGCGCCGTCAGGGAAAGCCCCATCTTATCGCACAGCTTTTTGCACAGGTACAGCCCGATGCCCGTGGAATTTTGAAATTTGCGGCCATTGTCCCCGGTAAAGCCTTTTTCAAAGATGCGGCCGATGTCCTGCGATGGAATCCCAATGCCATTGTCGGATACCGTCAGCACCATTGCTTCGGCTAACTTTTCCCCGGAAAAGCGTAGAATGGGATGCGTTTGGCGATATTGGATACTGTTGCGGATGATCTGACTGAGAATAAAGGAAAGCCATTTGGGATCGGTAAACACAGAGAGGCCCAGGTTCTCTTTTTGAATGGAAAACCCAGTCTGGATGAGTGCGCGCGCATTTTGCCTGACAGCCCGGTCCACGAGATCCTCCAGCGTACAAGCGCGGATGGCATAGTCCTTTTCCACCCCGTTGCTGCGGGCATAGTAAAGCGCCTGCTCTACTAGGCTGTCGATGCGTTGCAACTCCTGCTCCAGGCTGCGCGTCAGCGGCGAGCGGTTGTTTTCGCACAGCAGATTTGCCGCGGCGATGGGGGTCTTGATCTCGTGCACCCAGGTCTCGATATAGTCCCGGTAATCCAACATCTGGTGGCGGTATGCTGCGATCGAGTCGGCCATGGACTTTCCCGTTTCCTGGAGAATCTCATACAATGTGTCTCCTTCCGCAAATCCTGGTTTTTCCAGAATTTCGCTGAGCAGATGCTTTTGGTCGAGCGTGTCCAGTTGCATTTCGGCGTCCTGATAAAACCGGCGCCGCCGGCGGTAGTCCACCCAGCAGCCGACGCCGTAGACCAGCAGAAGAATACTCCCCAAAAATAAAATGGCGCTCAGTGGGACTGCCATCACATATAAAAAGAAGCCGGAAAATGCAATGGCGCAGAGCATGCAGAGAATCTGCCAGATGTGATCGCGCCCATATTGCCGCGCGTTCATATCTGATACCCCTGCCCGCGCCTTGTCACCAGATAACCGTGCAGGCCGATCGTTTCGAGCTTTTTGCGCAGGCGGTTCACATTGACGGTCAACGTGTTGTCGTCAATAAATTCGTCTGACTGCCACAGTGCATTCATTAAATCTTCACGGGCAACGACTGCGCCCGCATTGTGCAACAACAAATGCAGAATCTGCTGCTCGTTTTTGGTCAGCGAAACTTCATGCCCGTCATGCATGGCGCTGCCGCGCGACAAGTCCAGCGTGAGTCCGCGGTATTCCAGGCGGGCACTGTCATCCTTGTGGTAGGTACGCTTCAAAATGGATGCGATGTGCGCCAGCAGAATCTGAGTATTATATGGTTTTGTAATGAAATCATCCGCGCCGAGATTCATGGCCATCAATTCGTCAAGCTCACTGTCGCTGCTCGTCACAATCAAAATGGGAAGGTCCGAGCGGCTGCGCAGCTCCCGGCAAACCGCAAAGCCATCGTAACGCGGCAGGTTAAGATCCAGCAGGACAAGTTGTGGTTTTGCCGCAAGAACGGTTTCTGCAATATCGGTAAAGTCGTCCGTTGTTTGGCAGGCATATCCGTATTTTTCCAACAGAATTTGGAGCTCTTCGCGTATTTTTTCTTCGTCCTCCACGATGAAAATCGTGTCCATGTTGGCAGCCGCCTTTCTTCGTAAAATCTGTATAGATTCGTTTGTCTTTACCATATCATAAATCGCGCAGAAAGGCAAAATACCGTTTGAAAAGCACAGCGGTTTATGCTATCGTACAAACCGGAGGGATGAGTATGTGTGGACGATATACGCTGTTTCTGGCCCGGCAGGATGATGGGCAGACACACTTTTTGCGAGAACGCCTGCGGCAGCGATTCCCGGATATGCCGCTGCCTGACGGCGACATTTTTCCGGCCTGCAAGGCGCCGATTTATGTACCGGAGCATGGCCGGGCGCGCCTGACCATGGCGCGCTGGGGCATGCAAACCCCCTATCGAAAAGGACTGATCATCAACGCCCGCGCGGAAACAGCACCCGAAAAGCCGATGTTTCGGGAAAGCCTGTACAACCGGCGGTGTGCCATCCCCTGTAATGGGTTTTACGAGTGGTCTCCCCAGAAAGAGCGATATGCCTATACCCTGGCACAGTCCCCCCTCTTTTATCTGGCAGGCCTTTTTACACAGGAAAAAGACGAGCTTCATTTTGTGATTTTAACGGTTCCTGCCAATGCATCCGTTGCGCCGGTGCATCACCGAATGCCCTTATTGATGTGTCAGGAGACGGTGCGGACGTGGCTTTTTGATACGCAACGGGCGTTTGCGCTGCTTCGCGCGCCGATGCCCCTGCTGCAAAGCGTCTGTCAGTCACCCACTCATCCGGAAGGCACAGCCGAACAACTCACATTTTAATAAAGTAAAGTGGACGTCGGTCAATTTCTGCCGTATAATGTAAAATAAAGGATGTATTTTTCATTTGCACGATTGAGGGGGAATTTTTATGCGACAGGCACCCACGCGATTTATTCGTCGCCCGCGATGGCTATGGATTGGTATTCTGGCCGCTGTGCTGGGTGCTGTCTGCCTGATCAGCGCGCTTGCGCTTACAGGAGTCCAAGATGGGCCTGTTTTTACAACCAAACTTGTAAGTGATCAAACATCTCCGGGTTCAGAGGTTCGTGTGCAGGTATTCGTGTCGCCCGGTGACCGAACCGCAGGCGCTTTTCTGGTTTCCTGCACCTATGATACGGAAGCATTCGATTATGTGGAAGTGGAGAAGTCGCAGCAGTTGGTGGGCAGCGATGTGTTCACCTATCAGGCAAATCCACTTCGTACGGTGTATACCTGTGACACTACCCAGGGCGGCGCGCCGTTGCTTTCGGGCAACATCCTGACCTATGTCTTTCGTACGCATGATGATGCACCAGAAGGGACATTCCGCTTTTCCCTGCACGTTGAACAGGTGTACGATTACGATGCGAATGCACTGCCAGACAGTTCACCGTCCGATTTGCAGGTCACAGTCGAACGGCCAGAGAGCAGCAGCGTGGCTTCGGTGGTGAGTGCGGCTTCCTCAAATCCCTCATCCCGCGCATCCAGCACCAATCGTACATCCAGCGCCAATTCATCGTCGGAAGCCTCCAGCCAGGTGACATTGCCGCGTCTGACCATGCTGCAACCGAGTCAGGGAACCCTCTCCCCTGCCTTCCATCCTGAGCAGTTTCAATACGAACTGACGGTCCCTGCAACATGTAGCGAAGTGTTTTTCTCCACGGCTCCGCAGAATGCGCAGATTTCGACGGAAATCAGCCGGTATACGTTGAACGCGGCTGGCAATGATACGTTGATTACGGCTACCGTCAAATCATCAGATGGGAAGGCAAAGACGGTTTATACCGTTGTGGTGCACCGTCTGCTGCCAGGCACTTCCGAAGCGAGCGCTCTATTGCCCAAACTGACTTCACTGCAGGTGCGTACACCTGCCAATACAGGCCTGACGCCCGCGTTTTCCCCGGATACGCTGCAATATGAAATGACAGTGGCATCCTCCATTTCAGAAGTTGCGTTCGACTATCATGCGTCGGATGGAGCCGCCGTGCTGGTCAACCGTTATACGTTGCAGGCTGCGGGCAGCGATACGTTGATTACGCTGACCGTGTCCTCTGGAGACACGGACGCCAAGACAATCTATCGCATTATTGTGCACCGCTTAGTGGCAAATGGCGCCGGTGCGTCAAGCCAGAAACAGACTGGAAGTTCCAAAAACAACACCAGCAGCCGGAAAAGCACGACTGCAAATAAATCATCCAGTAGCAAAAAGTCCAGCAGTGCCAGAACGAGCAGTAAGAAAACCAGTAGTGCCAAATCAAGCAGTTCCAAGAAAAGTTCCAGTAAAAATGCAAGAAGCACTCTCAGCACGCCGAGCGGAGAAGCGTACATAGCGGGTCAGGTTAGCGGAATCGGCACAGGAAAAGGATTGTCTCTGACCAATCAGGGCCAGTCTGATAAATTGAATATCCTGCTGGTCGTGGCGGTGCTCGCTATTTCTGTGATCACAGTTCTTTGGCTCATTCTCCACCGCCGCAACCGCAAACCACCGGACGATGGTCATGAGGATTCCACAGGAGGACCTCCCAATCCATAAAGGTGTGCCGGTTTCCGAATCGTCAGCAGTAGACAGATCCCCACATGCATGCAGCGCATGTGGGGATTTTTGCAGCGGTCAATTTCAGACAGCAAGCCTTGAC
>ERZ1090878.327-NODE-327-length-26679-cov-7.641526_pt1 | contig 26679 bp, 25 predicted proteins | sample MGYA00478473_ERZ1090878 | MGnify/ENA primary metagenome ERZ1090878 (study PRJEB33644, sample SAMEA5815720) | chicken gut metagenome | biome: Chicken; feature: Gastrointestinal Tract; material: Caecum | place: Ireland | collected 2019-01-01 | study: A study of the... | reverse complement strand
TCATAGTAGGCAGCCAGACAGATAAAGCACAAAAAGCCACACAACAAACAGTATAAAAAATCTGTCAAAAAGCGCACAGCACCGCGCCGGAAAATACGGGTAAACAGAAAAAACACATCGTAAAGCACGCCGCAAAGCGCCCCGAGCACGGCAAAAGCGATCAGTGCATCCGTCATCACTTAAAGAGTTTGGCGAAGAAGCCTTTTTTAGGTCCGTTTTTTTCAGAGTAGATCACAGCGCTGATCGTGCCGGAGACCGTCATCGTCTCATTTTCCACGCTGAGGCGGTCGATGTGCAGTTTTTCGCCCCGGATCAGCACATTGCCGAGATTGGAAACGGCCGAGATCTCACTTTCGTTGAAATATTCCACATCGCTGATGCCGCCGAGTTCCGCCTTTTGCCTGTTTTCAATTTTTAAATAATTATTCTTGAGCTCTTGTTCCATAGAAAAAGCCTCCCGGAATATAATATGCCGCTTCCGGGAGGCTTATGTTACAGGATTTCATACATGCTGTTTGCATCTTCTTTCAGTGCATGCTCCACGACCGACAGCACACGGTAACGGCGCGGCGTCTGCCCCATAGAAATTTTGATCTCATCGCCGGGCTTCACATCGTACGAAGCACGCGCGACTTTGCCGTTTACCTCCACGCGGCCGGCGTCGCACGCCTCGTTTGCAACCGTACGGCGCTTGATGATGCGGGAAACTTTTAAATACTTGTCCAGTCTCATAAAATGCTCCAAAAAAATCCGCCGGAAGACCGGCGGACAAAATTTTTATTTTACAGCGTCCTTCAGCGGCTTGCCTGCCTTGAAGAAAGGCACTTTGGTGGCCGGGATCTGAATGGTCTCTTTTGTTCTGGGGTTCAGACCGGTGCGTGCAGCACGGGTCTTCACATCGAATGTACCAAAACCTGCAAGTGCAACTTTGTCGCCGTCTTTCAGCGCCTCGGTAACCGCCTCAAAAACAGCGGAAACAGCCGCTTCGGCATCCTTCTTGGAAAGCTCTGTCTTTGCAGCAACAGCTGCTACAAGATCTGTTTTGTTCATTGAAAATTCCTCCATTTTCTTTTTTTATTTTAATTTTCAATCTTTTGCTTTGCCTGCTGCCAGAGGCGGTCGAATTCGTCCTGGCGCATAGTCTTTGGATCTATACCTGCCGCAGAGGCAAGTTCTTCACAAAGGGTGATACGGCGCACAAATTTCTCAGTGGCGGCGCTGAGCGCCTCCTCCGCATCCTGCCCGGCAAAACGCGCGGCATTGACGACTGAAAAAAGCAGATCGCCAAGTTCCTCCTGCACAGCAGCTGCGTCATTTGCGCCGGCAGCGGCCTGCAGTTCGGCACACTCTTCAGACACTTTGGAAAGCACCTCACTGAGTGCACCCGGCGGCCAGTCGAACCCGCACTTGGAAGCACGCGACTGCACTTTCTGCGCACGCATCAGCGCCGGAAGCTCTTTGGGCACTGCGTTTAAACGGTCTGCGACGGAATGGTACTGCTTTTCGACCGCTTTCGCGTCGTTCCAGCTTTCCAGTGCCTGCGCCTCGTCTGCCGCGGTACGGCTGCCGAACACATGCGGATGCCTAAAGACCAGCTTTGCGGCAATCGCGTCGGCCACATCGGCAAATGTGAACCGGCCGGCCTCAGCCTCCATCTGTGCATGCAAGAGCACCTGCAAAAGCACATCGCCCAGTTCCTCTTTCAGCATAGAGGCGTCTTTTTTATGGATTGCTTCAATAGCCTCGTACGTTTCTTCTATAAAATTCTTTTTGATCGATTCATGTGTCTGCGCGCGGTCCCACGGGCAGCCGTCCGGCGCGCGCAAAAGCGCAACGATCTTAACCAGATCTTCTATAGTATACGTATCTTTAAACTCAAAATCCACGGCCATGTTGTGCCTCTGCTGTATCGGAATTTTTTATATAATACAATATTACAAGAGAAATTTCAAGACTTTCGCCTAAATTTAACATTTTCGTATCAAATTAAATGACTTTAGGTCAAGAATCCCGAAAAGGAACAAAAGCACGACATAAATCGACAGCGACGCGCCGGCTGCAAACAGTGTGTTGAGCCACCCTACCCCAAAAACAGTTAGGTTCTGCAGCACATTTGCGCCGAAATAAACAAGAAGCGACGCCAGAAACGGCCGCAGAATACAGCCGGCGAACCGGATCTTAACGCCGGTCTTTTTATGAAAAGCGGCAGCACACCACACCAGTGTAAACAAAGTCCCAAGAAAAGACGACAGCGCAAAGCCGCACATGGCGAGCTGCGTTTTGCACAGCAGAAAATTCCCGGCAACCTTTACGGCCGCGCCAAGCGCAAACGGCAGGATCGTGTCTTTGCCGAGCCCGGCGCTCTGCAGAGCACACACATACGGCGACAGCATGGCGTAAGCGACCATGGTAAAGCCGAACAGCGCCAAAACGTCGGCGCCGGCGCCGGCAATGTCCGGATTGCTTTGGCCGTAAATCACATCGATCAGCTGTCCCGGCATGGCGGCAAAGCAGAAACCCGCACCGCCGCCGAGGATCACAGAGAACTTTAAGACCGTCTCCATATAGTAAGCACAGTTTTCCTTTTGACGCAGCGCCAGCGTGCTGCTGATGGCCGGCACAACCGCCACGCCGAGCGCACCGGCCAGCATCGGCACCAGGTTTTTAAAATCCAGCACCGTATTATAAACGCCGAACAGATACGTTGGGATGTCGCCGTCTGCCGTGCCCGAAAGCTCGATCGGCGCGGCATAAACCGTTTTTAAAAATGCCGTATCCATATTTTCCAGGCAGTAATTTATGCTGGACTGCTCCAGGATATTCGCAATGCCGGACACGGCTGTGGCGGCAGCGATCGGCAGCGAAAGGCGCACCAGTTCACGGTAAGTCGCTTTTTTGACCGGCGCCGCCGCTTTTTTCAGGAGTTTTTCTTTCTGGTTGACAGCCTCCAGATAAAAATAAGAGATCGCATCCCCAATCAGCACACCGCCGAGCGAAGCGGCGGAAGTGAGCGGATAGATCAGGCTGAGCGCGTCCGTTTCACTCTGAGCCGTTTGCCCCAGAACCGTGCCCGAAGTCAGGAATTCTTCGTAAAGCGCGCCCATGGCCAGACGTGCAAGCAGCACGCCGAACACCGCTTTAAACAAACTGTCGATCAGCTGTGACACCGCCGTGGGCGTCATGTTCATGCGCCCCTCAAACACACCGCGGCGCGCGCCGCTCAGGCACGAAAACACAATGGACGGCGCAAGCGCAAGAATGCAGTAAAATGCCCCGCTGCCGCCGCCCACATAAATACAGTAAGGCCACGCCAGCAGCAGCAAAAGCGCCATCGCACCGCAGCCGAGCAGCAGCATCAGCCGAAAGGATACTTTGCGCAGCGCGCCGATCTTCGCCAGATCGTTTGTGGCAGAAGCCTCGCTGACCAGCTTGGAAACCACGACCGGCAGCGCGCCCATGCAGACAGCATGAAATGGGATAAACAGATTATAGGCAATGCCGAAATAACCGCGCCCTGTAGCGCCGATCAAGGACGTCAGCGGAATTTTGTAAAGCACGCTGATGACTTTGACGAGCACGGTAGACATGACCAGCAGGCATGCGTTTGAAACGTAGCTTTTTCTTTTCACCCGATCACCCGATAAAGACAAAAAAATAAGGACTGTTTGCTTGAAACAGTCCTTTTTCTTATTCTTATGCACAAAGAAACGGCTTAAAATGTTTTTTTCGATTCTTCCAGTTCCGCCGTCAGCGCTTCGATCTTGCTTTTTTGCTGCGTGATCTCCTCAAACTTTACATTAATGTCCACGTCGCTGACCTCATGGCCGTTCTTCGCATCGTAAAGCATATGGCCAAAATCCTCGTAAAGCCGGGAAAGCTTGCTTTTGCTGTCGAGCAGTTCAATGCGCTTTTTCGAGACTTCGAGTGCACTGGCGCCGCGGCGCGAAAGCTCTTCGGCCACATTTTTGGTTTTGGAGATCATATCGTCAAAATTCATATTTTTCGTTTTGTTGATAAACTCATCAAAGTTGCTCATAGCGTTACCTCGCTTCTCTTTATAAGTCCCGTACATGCCGAATATATCTTTATTATATGCAAATACACTGCCTTTTTCAAGGCCTGCCTACAAATTCTTCCAAAAGTGAGCCTTTCGGAACAACGCAACGCGGCACAGACGGCAATTCTGACGCGGCCCGCAGCAGACGCGCAGCATCCTTCGCATAAGGCGTGCCCTGTGCTGCCGGCAAAAGCGCACGGACATCGGCCGACAACAGCGCACACTCATAGCCGATAAACGTATTCAGCCGGTAGGCAGCGCGGCCGCGATACGGCAGCAGCGACTTTTCCTCGTTTTTCACAACATTGTCCCAAAGGCGGTAGGTGTTTTCGACCGAACTGCCGCGGAAGCGGTAATCGCGCACGATACGGCGCAGAAAACGAAGATCGCGCTTACTGAAAAGCACGCTGCCGTTTTGCACGACCTCTTCTTCTACATCAATAAACATCGTCTGCACTTTCTGGCCGGAAAACGCGTGCAGCACCTGCGGGTGCAGGGCGTGGATGCCCTCCACGATCAAGAAATCGCCCGGCGCAAGCGCCGCGGTGCGGCCGCTGTCCACACGCCTGCCCTGCAAAAAGTCGAAGCGCGGCAGGCGCGTTGACTGCCCATTCATCATTTGGGCAAGCTGCCTGTGCAAAAGTTCCAGGTTCAGTGCCTCGATGGCATCGAAATCCACATTTTCACCGTACATGGCACGCTGATCGTCCACATTGTGAAAATAATCGTCCAGGGACAGATTGTAAACCCTGCCGGGCGCGCTGGCCAACAGCTGCGCAGCCAGTGACGAAGTCGTTGTTTTGCCGGCACACGACGGCCCGGCGATCAAAAGCGCACGACAGCCAGATTTGCGAATGCCGGCACAAATGCTTTCCAAATCGTGCCGGTAGCGCGCCTCACATGCCTGCACAAAAGCAGAAAGCCGGGTGTTTACGGCCCTATTTAACGCATCCAGTTCAACCATAATCTATTTATATTCCTCATAAAATTCAGATATGCGCGCTTTGCGCTGCAGCATTTCGTCAAAGCGGCTTATGTACTCATAAGGATATTTGAAATTGTAGATCCGTTCGATCTGCGCACCGCCCGGCGCACGCAGTTTGGTGACCGCGCCGGCGCCGCAGCCGAACACGCTGTGTGTTTCATCCATCATGTACACATTGTAAAGGCTGTCCATATTCGGTTTACACCAGCCGACATTTTCCAGGTTGCCGACCGATTTGCTCTGGCGGTACATATAGTAAGGGTAATACCCGGCCGCACGCAGCGCGGCGGCACTGTAGCTGACCATTTCGTCCGTATCGGCGGCGCTGCAAAGCTTTTTGCCCCCACCGGCTAAAAACGAAGCCGTTTTCACCGCCAGTGTATGCACCGTAATGTTTTCAGCGCCAAGACGGATGGCTGTGTCCACACTGTTTGCAAAAGACGCGGGGTCATCCTCCGGCAGGCCGGCGATCAGATCCATATTGATACAGGAAAAGCCGCACGCGCGCGCCAGTTCAAAAGCACGCAGCGTATCGTCCGGCGTATGCGCCCGGCCAATGGCCTGCAGTACACGGTCGGAAAAGGACTGGGGATTGATGCTGATGCGTGCGACGCCTGCATTTTGAATAGCCATCAGCTTGTCGCGCGTGATCGTGTCGGGCCGGCCGGCTTCCACCGTGTATTCGCGCAGGTGCGACAAATCAAACGACGAACGCACGGCGGCAAACAGCACCGAAAGCTGCTCGGCCGACAGCGTTGTCGGCGTGCCGCCGCCAAAGTAGACCGTTTCCAGCCGAAGCCCGAGACTGCGGGCGATCTCGCCGGCGGCCGCGATTTCCTGCACCAAAAGTTCCACATACGGCTCCACCAGCTTTTTGGCGCTGCCGGCCTCTACCGAATGCGACACAAACGAACAGTAAGCGCAGCGTGTCGGACAAAACGGTATGGCAATATAAAGCGAAAAAGAATCCGGCTTAGACAGCGCGATCAGGCGGTTTTCGTGTGTCATGACCTCGCTTGCGAGCTGCGCCTTTTCCGGGCTGACGAGCAGGCGTGTCTGAAAATCCTGCACCGCCCCCTCGCGCCCGAGTGCAGACGCAATACGGTGCATCAACTTGGCCGGGCGCACGCCGGTCAGCACGCCCCATTTCGGCACGATGCCGCTGACGGTGCACAGCACACGGTAAAGCGCGCGGGCGGCAGCCACATCGGCGCCGTACGGTTCGAGCGCTTCACGGTCCTGCACGCCGGTATCGCCGACACGGCCCTGGACGAGCACGGCATCCTCTTTTACCAAAATGTGCAACTGTGCCTGCGGCTGCGGCACAAAAGCGATCTTTTCAAACGGATAGAAAACGCGGCACAAACATTCCATTTCATGGCGAAGCGCCGGCATATTCGTATATAAAAGCATAATTACCTCAAATAAGTGTTGTAGCGGCGCTCAAAGTCCAGCGTGGAAGCCTGGCCGTGGCCGGGATAGACTGTATAGTCACCAGCAAGCGCAGCCAGGCGCTGCAGGCTGGCGCGCATTTCAGTGCTGCTGCCGCCCGGAAAATCTGTACGGCCGCAGGAAAGGCGGAACAGCGTGTCGCCGGTAAAAAGCGCGTTGCCGCACAAATAGCAGACACCGCCGCGCGTATGGCCCGGTGTAGCCAGCACCTGTATCTCGGTCTCGCCGAGACGGATCACCTTGCCATCGCGCAAAAAGAAATCGGCTCGGCACGGCGTTTGCCTGCGGTCTTTCAGCGTAAACACAGCCAAAGAAAGCTTTGAACTTTCGAGCATCGGCCCGTCCGGCTCGCCGATATAGACCATCGCCTTCCAATGCTCCCTGGCCTGCGGCACGCCGAGAATATGGTCATAATGACCGTGGGTCAAAAGAATATACTGCAAATCGGCGTCACCGACAAACGACACCAGATCTGCATTGAAATCCGGGCAGTCGATCAGTGCGCTTTTGCCGCTTGCCTCGTCGGTCAAAAGGTAGCAGTTATTGTCCATGCTGCCCATCGTCAGTGTTTTGATTTGCATCATTTCAGCTCCCTGGAATCCAGTAAGATCGTGACCGGCCCGTCGTTGAGCAGGCGCACCTTCATATCTGCCCCGAACACGCCGGTCTGCACATCGCACACGCCCGCCGCTTTCAGGCCGTCAGCAAAATACATATAAAGCCGTTCTGCCTCGGCCGGCGGCGCCGAATCCGTAAACCCGGGACGGCGGCCGTGCCGGCAGTCGGCAAGCAGTGTGAACTGCGACACGACGAGCGCGCTGCCGCCGGTGTCCAAAAGCGAGAGGTTCATTTTGCCCTGCGCATCCTCAAACACGCGCAGATGCGGCACTTTTTTCAAAAGCTTGTCGGCATCAGCCTCGGTATCGCCGGATTGCACGCCGAGCAGGATCAAATAGCCGGGGCCGACAGACGAAACCACGCTGCCGTCCACCGTGACCGACGCCTCGCTGACGCGCTGTAAAACCGCTTTCATCACTCACCGTTCCTTTCAATGTGGTACACGCCGTTGATTTTGTAAAGGCGCGATACGATGCCCTCCAGATGCTCGCGCCCATTTACACAAAGCACGATCGTTGTGATGCAGTTGCCGTCGTTGATCGGGCGTGCGTTGAGCGACTGAATCTTGACATGCATATTTGAAAGCGCCATGGTGATATCGAGCACCACGCCGTCGCGGTCGATCGCGTACACATTCAGCGTGGAGACGGCTTCCACCTTGACCGATGCGTCCCAGTGCGCCGCGACCCATCGCTGCGGTTCCGGGGAATTTTCAATATCTTTCGGCACATTCACACAGTTGCGCCGATGGATCGTAAGCCCCCTGCCCCGCGTGATGAAGCCGATGATCTCATCGCCGGGTACCGGATTGCAGCACTGCGCCATGTTGATCAGGCAGTTGTCGATGCCCTCCACCACAATGCCGCCGCTGCTCTTGGACGGCTTAGAGGAGATCTCCATATAATTGCTGCTCTTGGCAGCCGGCGCATGGCGCCAGTTGCGGGTGTACTCCTCTTTGATGCTGGGCATCAGCTTGGAAATATTCAGGCCGCCGTAACCAAGCGCCGCATAAAAATCATCTACGCTCTGGCAGTGCTGTTTTTCGGCAATGCGCCTGATAAACTTTTCGTAATCGTCGTTTTCAAAGCGGATATAATTGCGCTTGAACTCGTTTTCCACCTGCGCGCGGCCGCGGCCTATATTTTCTTCGCGGCGCTCGCGCTTGAACCAGGAACGGATCTTGTTGCGCGCTTCGCCGGTCTTTACGATCGACAGCCAGTCGCGCGACGGGCCCTTGCCGGGCTGCTTGGACAAAATAACTTCTACACGTTCGCCGGTTCTGAGCTTATAGTCGATCGGCACGATGCGGCCGTCCACCTTAGCGCCGGCCATTTTGTTGCCGACTTCTGTATGGATCGCATATGCAAAGTCGATGACCGTGGAGCCGTTTGGCAAACACTTGACCTCGCCCTTCGGGGTGAACACATAGATCTCCTCCACCGAAAGGTCGGTTTTGATGCTGCGCACCATATCGTCCGGGTCTACCGATTCCTCGCCGGTCTCCAGCATACGGCGCACCCAGGCCAGGCGCGCGCCCATGTCGGTATTGGCCTTGCCGGAACCGGAAAGCTTGTATTTCCAGTGCGCGGCGATACCGAACTCGGCCGTGCGGTGCATTTCCCAGGTACGGATCTGCACCTCAAACGGAATACCCTTGTACATGACCGTTGTGTGCAGCGACTGGTACATGTTGGGCTTCGGTGTGGAGATATAGTCTTTAAAACGGCGCGGCAGCGGCGTAAACATGTCGTGAATGATGCCGAGCACATTGTAACAGTCAATAACGGTATTCACAATGATGCGCACCGCATAAATGTCGTAAATCTCGTCAAACGACTTGTTTTTCATGTAGAGCTTGCGGTAAATGCCGTGCACGCTCTTGACACGGTGCGTGATCTGCGCGCCGTCGATATTTTGGATGCGTTCCTGGATAGACTTCGTGATCTCGTCCAAAAACTTCTCGCCGTCGGCCGTTTTCATTTTCAGGCTGTCTTCAATTTCCTGGTAGCCGATCGGGTCCAGGTAAGAAATGGCGATGTCCTCCAGCTCATCTTTAAACTGCCGGATACCGAGACGGTGCGCGATCGGCGCGTAAAACTCCAGCGTTTCCAGGCTTTTTTCACGCTGTTTATAATCCGGCCAGTACTTGGCCGTGCGCATATTATGCAGACGGTCGGCCAGCTTGATGATGATGACGCGGATGTCCTCGTTCATGGCCATGAACATTTTGCGGATGTTTTCGGCCTGCACCTCTTCGCGCGTTGTCAGCGGAATTTTACCGAGCTTTGTAACGCCGTCGACCAGAAGCGCCACTTCGTCGCCGAAATCCTTTTTGATGTCGTCGAGCGTTACGCTTGTGTCCTCCACCACATCGTGCAGCAGCGCACCGATGATACACTCGTTATCCATGCCGAGTTTAAACAAAATCTCCGCCACAGCGACTGGATGCATGATATACGGTTCGCCGGAACGGCGGAACTGCCCCGCATGCGCGGCTTTTGCCACCTGATAAGCATGTTCGATCCTGTCGCAGTCATACTGACCAGTCTGCTTGACCTGTGCAAAAAAGTCGTCAAAACCGTCGTCATACGTCTGCGGTTCTGATTTTGTCATGCGAAGCCCTCCTTTTCAGCGCCTGCACCGTCGGCGTGGCCATTAAGTCGGCCTTACCGCTGTGACTGAGCAGGCAGATATATGGTTCCATACGGATTAGTTTGCAGTCACAAAACGCACTTATGCAGTACATTAGCGCACTGTAAGAAATTTTTCCCTGCAAGCGAAAATAAAGGTCGTCTGCACGAAGGTGCAGTGCAGGGTGCTTTTTCAAGAAGCTGTAAACAAGCACAAACGCATCGCGCGGCGGCGTCAGGTCGCCGGGCACAAGGCCGCGTTCTGCCCGCTCATAAACATCTTTTTCTTCAAAATAGCGCGCCGTGTCGGCGCCGTGCAGGCGCACATCGGCCGCACGGAGCGACACATACTGCCTGCCCTTATACAGATTGACCGAAATTTTGACGGCCAAATCGATTTTATCGCCCACCACATAGGCAAAACGGTCTGCCGGCACGCCGAAAAGCGCCGCCTGCATGCGCACGCCCTTTTTAACGGCCTCGATTCTTACATGCTGCCCGTTTTCACCGAGCGGGCGCAGTCCCGTGATCTCAAAATTATAAAGGCCGAAAACCGCCTCTTCATTGCCGGCGCCGAACGGCTGCAATGTCTCCAGGCTTTGGGCAAGCGCCAAATTGGCATACTGCACAGCCAGCTTGCAGTCGATGTGCAAAACCGGCACGGGCATAGCGTCCAGCGAATCGGCATAGGCGTTGATGGCCTGCGCAAACGCATCGATCCGGTCACTCGGCAAAGACAGTCCCGCCGCCATCGGGTGGCCGCCGAACTGTGTTAAAAGAGACGCGCAGGCGGACAGCGCCTCATAAATATTGAAGCCCTCCACACTGCGGCAGGAACCGTGTGCTTCGCCGTTCTCACCCACGGCAAAAACGATGCAGGGCTTGGCATAGCGTTCGCAGATATGTGCAGCGGCTATGCCGATCACCCCGGGGTGGTACGATGCACCAGAAAAAACAAGTACGCGCCGGCGCAGACGCGCCGGTTCACGGACAAGCAGTTCTTCTATTTCCTGTGTGATCTGCGTATCGAGCGCACGGCGGCGGGCGTTTTCCTGGTCAAGGATGGCCGCCATTTCCAGCGCCTCGGCATAATCCTCGCTGATCAGCAGCTTACCCGCCGCATCAGCGCTGCCGAGCCGGCCGGCCGCGTTGATGCGCGGCACAATACGAAAAGCCACATCGCCGGCCGAATAGCTGCGCGCCTGGTCACCGATCACACTGCGCAGCGCCTGCACGCCCGGACGCGGCGAACGGTTCAACATCTGCAGCCCGGCTTTGACCAGAGCGCGGTTTTCCCCAAGCAGCGGCACAATGTCGCCGATCGTACCGATAGCGGCCAGATCACCGTAAGCCTCTAGGATCTCATCGGCCGAGCCGTGCAGCGCACAGACCAGTTTAAACGCCACACCGGCGCCGGAAAAATCGGTAAATTCCAGATCGCTTTGCAGATGGGGATCAATGACCGCATCTGCCTGCGGCAGCTGCGGCGGGATCTGGTGGTGGTCGGTAATGATGACCTGCATGCCAAGACTTTTGGCAACGGCCACCTCATCCACGCACGCAATGCCGTTGTCGACCGTGATCAAAAGCTTTGCGCCGCGCTCGGCAATGCGTTCGATGGCATCGGCATGCATGCCGTACCCCTCGCCCTCACGCTGCGGAATATAAAAAAACACATCGGCGCCGATCGTATCCAGATAGGAATACAGCAGCGCCGTAGCCGTTGCCCCGTCGCAGTCAAAGTCGCCGTAAATGCAGATTTTTTCGCCATTGTCAGCAGCCTGCTCGATCAGCTGCACAGCCGCCTCCATGCCGGAAAGCAAAAACGGGTTCATCAGCCGCACATCGTCGCTTAAAAACTCGCTGACCTGCACGTCATCGGTCAGCCCGCGTTCGACGAGAATATAGGCGACAAACGGATCAATATCGAATTTTTCAACCAGATGTAAAGCCCGCTCCCGGTCTGCACCGGCGACTTTCCAGATTCTTGGCGTCATGAATTTTTATCTACCTGATGAAATGTTTTCAAATTGCCGCTTTTCGCCGCGCGGCGGTCCAGCTCCTGCTGTACATCCTCAAGCGATACGCCGCGCTCGGCCATCATCACCAAAACATGGTAAAGCAGGTCTGAAATTTCGCCGACAAGTTCCGCTTTTTGGCCGTTTTTCGCAGCGATCACGACCTCGGTGCACTCCTCGCCGACTTTTTTCAAAATTTTATCAATGCCCTGTGCAAACAGGTAGGAAGTGTAGGAATTTTCTGCCTGGGCGTCACGCCGCTCTAAAATCGTTTCGTATTCGCGTTTAATATAGTCCACTTTTAAAACTCCTTCAACAGATTGAAAAAACAGGAATGGCTGCCGGTATGGCAGGCACTGCCCGTTTGGGTAACGGTGATCAGCAGTGTGTCATTGTCACAGTCTGCATATATTGCATGGATCTTCTGCACATGGCCGGAAGTTGCGCCCTTGTTCCAAAGGCAGCGGCGCGACCGGCTCCAGAACCAGGTGTAACCAGTCTCAAGTGTTTTCTGTAGGCTTTCCTCGTTCATGTAGGCAAGCATCAGCACCTCACCGGTCTCCTTTTCCTGCACAACGGCCGGGATCAGTTCCGATTTTTCAAAATATTTTTTCAGATCAGGCATGTTCACAGACCTCCACCGCTTCTTTTAAATTTACCGTTTCAGAATAGATCGATTTGCCGCAGATGGCCGCATAAAGACCCATGTCACAGAGACGGCGCAGATCGTCCATACAAGAAATACCGCCGGAGGCCGTAATGCGGCAATGCACCGCCGACTGCAGTGCAGAAAGCTGTTCAAAATTCGGGCCGGCCAGCGTGCCGTCCTTTGAAATATCCGTAAAAATTATATTTTCAACACCGCTTTTTTCCATCTGCACGGCCAGGTCTGTAAAATAGACGTTCGAGCCGTCCACCCAGCCCTCCGCCGCTACGAAGCCGTTTTTCGCATCGATGCCGACGGCGATCTTTTCACCGTATTTGCGCACCGCAGTGCGCACCAGCTCCGGTTCTTTCAATGCGACAGAGCCGAGTATGACCCGGGAAATGCCCGCAGACAGATAAAAATCAATATCTTCCATCGTGCGGATACCGCCGCCGAGTTCTACTTTTAAACCGGTATTTTGCACCACAGAAAGCACCGGCGCTGTATTGACCGGCTTTTTGGCGAGCGCGCCGTCCAGATCGACCATATGCACCCAGGAGGCGCCGTCTTTTTCAAACGACTGCGCCGTTTCCAGCACATCACCGGCCACCTGGTGCGCCGTGGAAAAATCGCCCTGATAAAGGCGCACCGGCTTGCCCGCACGCATATCGATGGCAGGAAAGATCAGCATCAGAGCACCCCTTTCGTGGAGAGCACATCCTTGCCGGCCGGTGTACAGGCCGTGCGCATGGCGTGTGCCAGCGCTTTAAAAAGCGCCTCGATCGCGTGGTGCGCATTGGTGCCGTAAAGCAGCTTGGCGTGCAGCGTAATGCCGCCGTTTACAGCAAAAGCGCGGAAAAATTCCTCGGTACAGCACGTTTCATAGCTGCCGCAGCGCTCCTGCAGAAAATCGGCGTCAAACACAAGAAACGGACGATTGGAGAGGTCCAGGCTGCACATGGCAAGGCTTTCATCCATCGGCACAAAAAACGTGCCGTAGCGCGTAATGCCGGAAAAATCACCGAGCGCCTCGTGAAACGCACGGCCGAGCGCAATGCCGGTGTCCTCCACCGTGTGGTGCGTGTCCACCTGCAAATCGCCGCGCACGATGACCTTTAGGCCAAAACCGCCGTGCACGCCGAACGCCGTTAGCATATGGTCAAAAAAGCCGATGCCGGTAGACACCTCTACGGCGCCGCCGTCCAGATTCAGTTCCACATGGATCTGCGTTTCTTTTGTGTTTCGTTCAACCGTTGCGCTTCTCATAGTATGCTCCTTACTCAAAACGGACTTTGATGCTGTTGGCGTGCGCCGTCAGCCCCTCGGCCTCGGCCAGGCACTGAATGTCCCTGCGCGCCTTGGAAAGCTCTTCGCCCGTATAATAGATGAAACTGGATTTTTTCAGAAAACTGTCGACCGACAGCGGCGAGAAATAACGCGCCGTGCCGCTGGTCGGCAAAACATGGTTGGGGCCTGCATAGTAGTCGCCGAGTGGTTCCGGGCTGTAATTGCCGAGGAAAACAGACCCGGCATTGTCCACAAGCCCCACATAAAACAGCGGGTTTTCCACGCAAAGCTCCAAATGCTCCGGCGCAAACTCATCGGCAAACGCCAGCGCCTGCCGGATCGTGTCGCACACAATGATCTGGCCATAATCGTTTAAGGAGCGCTCTATGATCTCCTGGCGCTCCAAATATTTGACCTGGCGCTCGATCTCGCGCACCGTTGCCCTGGCCAGATTTTCAGAAGTCGTGATCAAAACGGCGCTCGCCATCGGGTCGTGTTCGGCCTGGCTCATCAGGTCTGCCGCCAAAAACGGCGCCTGGGCCGTTTCGTCGGCAACGATCAGGATCTCGCTCGGGCCGGCGATCATGTCTATATCGACCGTACCGTAAAGCAGGCGCTTCGCCGTGGCCACAAAAATGTTGCCGGGGCCGACGATCTTGTCCACCTTCGGCACCGTATCCGTACCGTAAGCGAGCGCCGCCACAGCCTGCGCGCCGCCGATCTGAAACACGCGGTCCACGCCGGCAACGGCCGCAGCCGCCATAATGGCCGGGTTCGGCAGGCCGTCTTTCCCGGGCGGCGTGACCATAACGATCTCGCCCACGCCGGCGATTTTGGCCGGAATGGCGTTCATCAAAACAGACGACGGGTACGCCGCTGTACCGCCGGGCACATAAATGCCCACACGGTGCAGGCCGCGGATGCGCTGGCCAAGCACCACGCCGCTTTTCTTTGTGGTCATCCAGCTTTGCTGCACCTGACGCGCATGAAAATCGCGGATGTTTTCCGCCGCATGCAAAAGCGCCTGTTTAAACGACTCGTCGGCCTCATCCAGATAGACCGCCAGATCTTCCTTTTCAAGCACGGTCTGTTTGGGCAGACGGCCGTCAAAGCGCATCGTATACTCGCGCACTGCCTCGTCGCCGAACCTGCGTACATTTGCGATGATATCGTTGACGACATCGGTCACCTTTTGGTCCGTTTCGCTGCTGCGCGCCTTGAGCTGGCGCAGCAGCTCATATTCGTTTTTGCCGTTTGCTTTGATGATCTTCATTTTGTACACTCCTACTCCGTCACCTGGCTGGCACAGGCAAGATCCTGCAAGAATTCTTCGATCTCTGCCTTGCGCAGCTTCATAGACGCCATATTTACGATCACGCGGGCAGAGATCGGCATGATCTCGCGCACGATTTCCAGCCCGTTTTCCTTTAGTGTGGAACCAGTCTCTACAATGTCCACAATGCCGTCGGCAAGACCGAGCAGCGGCGCAAGCTCCACGCTGCCCTCGATTTTGATGATGTCCACATCCATGCCGATGCTTTCAAAATAAGTGGAGGCCACTTTCGGGTATTTAGAGGCAATGACCTTGCGCTTATAGCCGCTGAAAAAGTCGGTACCTTTCGGGCAGGCCAGTGCAAAACGGCACTTGCCGATATCCAGATCGAGCACCTCAAAAAATGCGCTTGCATGTTCAGCGATCGTGTCCTTGCCGACAATGCCGATGTCGCACACGCCGTGTTCCACATAAGTGATCACATCCGGTGCTTTTGCGAGCACCGCCTCATACCGGTCGACCGGCAGGATCAGCCGGCGGCCTTTATTTTCCAGCTCGCCGGTGTCAAGCCCCATGGTCTTGAACAGCGAGACAGACGACTTTTCGAGCCGGCCTTTCGTCAGTGCAATGCGCACCGGGCGGTCAATATTGATTTTTTCACAAAGCGCGGTGCACATGGCGGTAACGTCTACGCCAAAGCCGATGGCCGGCGCATCACAGCCGAACGTGCCGAGCAGGTTGTCGTAGCGCCCGCCGGAAAGCACCGTGTGGCCGGTGCCGACCGTATAGCCGCGGAAGATAACGCCGGTGTAGTAATTGCTGCGGTTGACAAGGCCAAGATCGATCGAGACCACATCCTGCAAGCCCTTTTGCAGCAGTTCGTCATAAAGGCGCTCCAGGGCATCCAGACAGGCCAGCGCCGCCGTGCCGCGGTAAAGGCTGCGCGCCGTTGCAAACACTTCGCGTCCGCCGAAAAGGCGCGGCAGTTTTTGCAGCAGTTCTTTTTCGCTGCTGTCCGGCAGACGGTCAAGCAGGTCGCCGAGCGCCGCATAGTTTTTGGACTCGATCAGGCGGCAGATGTCTTCGCGCGTGTGCACATCCAGCTGCATACGATCAAGCACGGCGTTGAAAAAGCCGGCATGTCCAAGCTCGATACGAAACGCTTCGGGCGAGCAGGCGTGCATCGTCTCAGCCGCAAGGGCAAGCACCTCCATGTCGCTTTCGCTGCCGCCTTCGCCGATCAGCTCAATGCCGCACTGGCTGATCTCGTTCATGCGGCCGGACAGGCTTTTGTTGCGGACGAATACATTTTGGTTGTAGTAAAGCCGCACCGGAAAATCGTTTTTGCCAAGCCTTGTGGCCACCATGCGCGCGATCGGCGCCGTGTTATCCGGGCGCAGCACCGTCAAACGGCCGCGGCTGTCCGACAGCTTGTACATATCCTCCGGCAGTATACCGGTGTTGTCGCTGTCAAACACGTCGAAAAATTCGATCGTGGGGGTAATGACCTTTTTATAGGCATGCGCTTCAAACACAGAGGTGATTGCGTTTTCCACGCGGATCTTCTGTTCGCTTTCCTCAAAAAGGAAGTCGCGCGTGCCCTCGGGGGTGATTTTGGAATATCTTTTCATAAAAAATGTTCTCCTGGTACTTTAATGCGCTAACGTGCTACTATGCTACCACATGAAACAAAATCTGTCAAGTTCTCAGAAAAAGGAGATCTGGCTAGATTCCGGCATATCGCCAAGCGCGCCGAGTTCGCGCAGCGAGTCCACCGTGGATTTGCCGATGTGAGCACGTTCCATCAGGTCGTCACAGGAGACGAAGTCGCCGTTGCCGTCATCGCGGGCGGCCGCGATCGCCTTCGCCGCGTTTTCACCGATGCCGCTGATCGCACCGAACGGCAAACGGATCTTGCCGTCTTCGATCTTATACACACGGGCATCGGACTTATAGATGTCGACCGGCAGAAATGCAATGCCGCGTGCCAGCATCTCGTTAACGATCTGCAAAACGGTGGCCGTGTCCTGCTCTTTGGCCGTTGCATTTTGATTTTTATTGATCTCCTCAATACGCGCGCGCACGGCGGCTTTGCCGCGCAGCGCCGTAGGTGCATCCAGATCGCCGCCGCGCACCGTAAAGAATGCGCTGTAGTATTCGACCGGATAGTAGATTTTATACCAGCCAAGGCGCAGCGCTGCAATGACGTAAGCAGCAGCGTGCGCTTTCGGGAACATGTACTTGATCTTCATACAGGAGTCGATATACCACTCTTCCACATTATGGGCGCGCATATCGGCCTGCAGTTCCTCAGTCAGTTTAGCGGGGGCTTTGCCCTTACGCACGATCTCCATGATATTAAACGCCGTTTTCGGCTCCATACCCTTGTGCAGCAGGTAGGTCATAATGCTGTCACGCGTACCGATAACCTCGGAGATGTCGCAGGTGCCGTTTTTGATCAGTTCCTGCGCGTTGCCGAGCCACACGTCGGTGCCGTGGGAAAGGCCGGAGATCTGCAAAAGGTCAGAAAAAGTTTTGGGCTGTGCTTCCGTCAGCATACCGACCACAAAGCCGGTGCCCATTTCCGGGATCGACAGCGTGCCGGTCGGGCAACCAATGTCTTCAGGCGTAACACCGAGCGGTTCGGTGGAGGTGATCAGCTTATAAAGCTGCGGGTCGCAAAGATCGACCTGCATGACCGGGATGCCGGTCGCATCCTCCAAAAACTTATAAAGCGTCGGCACATCGTGGCCGAGCTCGTCCAGCTTTAAAAGCGTGTCATGCAGCGAGTTTTTAAAGTCGTAATGCGTGGTCAGCGTACCCTTGGACGCGTCGTTCGATGGGTACTGAATGGGCGTAAAATCTTCCACATCATACTCGCTGGGCACAACGACCATGCCGCCGGGGTGCTGCCCCGTGGTGCGCTTGATGCCGGTGCAGCCGGCTGTCAGGCGGTTTTCCTCTGCCCGGCTGACGGTGATGCCGCGCTTTTCCAGGTACTTTTTCACATAGCCGTAAGCCGTTTTATCGGCCACGGTGGCGATCGTACCGGCTTTAAACACATGGGTCTTGCCGAACAATTCTTCCGTAAATTTATGGATCTGGCTCTGGCAGTCGCCGGAGAAGTTCAGGTCGATATCCGGCTCTTTATCGCCGTCAAAGCCCAGGAACGTTTCAAACGGGATCTCGTGGCCGTCGCGGTTCATCGGCGTGCCGCAGTGCGGGCAGTTTTTCGGCGGCAGGTCAAAGCCGGAACCGTAGCTGCCGTCCAAAATAAACTCACTGTGCTTACAGCTTGGGCACACATAGTGCGGAGCAAGCGGATTTACCTCAGAAATACCGGCCATGTGCGCCACGAAAGACGAACCGACCGAACCACGCGAACCGACCAGATATCCGAGTTCCTCAGACCGGTGCACAAGCCGCTTGGCGATAACATACAAAACGGCATAACCGTGCTTTATAATGGAATCCAGTTCTTTTTGCAGACGGGTGGACACAAGTTCCGGCAGATCCTCGCCGTACATCTCTTTGGCACGCTGCCAGCAGATGTCGGTCAGCTCCTGTTCGGCACCGTCGATGTGCGGCTGGAACGTGCCGGGCGGGATCGGCGGCAGGTCGTCTTCGATCATGTCAGCGATTTTTGCCGGGTTGTCCACGACAAATTCTTTGGCGCGGTCGCCGAAATAGGCAAATTCCTGCAGCATCTCATCCGTTGTTTTGAAATAGAGCGGCGCCTGCATGTCGGCATCGTCAAAGCCCTTGCTGTCCATAATGATGGCGCGGAACTTGGCGTCCGGTTCATTGAGAAAATGCACGTCGCCGGTCGCCACGGTCATTTTGCCGAGCTCGTCGGCAATGCGCACAATGCGGCGGTTGATGTCGTTCAGATCCTCTTCCCCGCGAATATCGGCATAAAGGTCCTTGTCCGAGCGGATCATAAACGCGTTGTTGCCATTCGGCTGGATCTCCAGATAATCGTAAAAGGAAGCGATCTCTTTCACCGTCGCGTCGTCTGCCTTATGTACAATGGCCTGGTAGACCTCGCCCTGCTCACAGGCAGAGCCGATCAGAATGCCGTTGCGGTGCGCCTTCAGCGCCGATTTGGGGATCAGCGGCCGGTTTTTAAAATACTGCACGTTAGAGGCGGAAATATGCTTGTAAAGCGTTTTGCGCCCCTCTTTGTTCTGAATCAGGAAAATAATATGGTTGCGCACAAAATCCTTCAGCTTCATCTGCATGAAGTTGGGGTATTTTTCGTCGTCCACCAAATAGCCTTCCATACCGAGAATGACCTTGATACCGGCCGCTTTACCGGCGGCATACGCCTCGGGCAGCGCCTGCACAACGCCATGGTCGGTGATGGCGACCGCCTTATGGCCCCACTCGGCTGCGCGCTTGACTAGCGCCGTCGGGCTGGAGATGCCGTCCATTTCCGAAAGCGAGGTATGCAGATGCAGTTCCACGCGCTTTTCAGCAGCGGTGTCCATCTTCTGCGTTTTTTTCACGCTGGCTACGGAAAACGGCTGCAGGGTCATTTCGTTGGCAAAAGAGTCAAGCATATAACGGCCGGCGGCAATGACCGTGCCGGCCTGCTTTAATTTTTTTTCAAAATTGTCGGCCTCATCCCCCTCCATAAACATTTTACAGGTAATGGAAGAAGTCAGGTCGGAAATGTCAAAGTTCAAGATTTTATAACGGCCGCGGCGCGTTGTGACAACTTCGGTGTGCAGCACATCGCCCCAGACGGTGACGATGCCGTCGTCCGGCTTGACCTGCTCCATCGGCTTCGGCTTTTCACGCAGCTTGCGGCCGTAAAGCATATGTATAGAGTCCTCATAAAGCGGCATGCCCTCCATCAGAATATGGGGCTCGTATGTGTCAGCCTGCTTTTTCGGTGCCTCACGCACTGTTTCGCGCTGCTTGGCGCGCACGACCGCCTCCAGGTCAAGCTTGCCGTCCTCCACCAGCATAACGGCAAGAGAAAGGCCAAACATTTCCTGAATCTTCTGCGTTAAAAATTCTTCGCATTTTTTCGCGCGTAAAAGGTCGAGCCCGCCCTGCTGCAAATGCAGCTGCAGCGTCTGCCGGCCCATGTCCAGCTCCATCTTGACATTGTCAAAAAAGCCGCAAAGCTGCGGATACGCCTTGCAAAAGCAGTGCAGAATATCGTCCAGCGCAGCCTCGTTAAAGCAAGCGCTGCTGTAAGACACCTGAATATCCACTGCGCTCAGGCCGTAGTCTTCACAGAGTTTTGCTTCCACCCGGCTGAGCAGGTCGTGCGAAATCCTTTCCTTCGACTCGGTTTTTATCTCCACCCGCCGTTTCTGGCGCGACACGTTCATTTGCGAAATGCCGCATGTGTCCAGCGGCGCACAGCCGCTGACAGACGGGAAAAGGTCTTTCATTGCATACATTACAGTTTATCAATCTCTTTCATCAGTTCGTCTAAAAGGGCTTCCTCCGGCACTTTGCGCAGCACCTGACCCTTTTTGAAAATAATGCCGCAGCCGTCGCCGCCGGCAATGCCCACATCGGCCTCTTTCGCCTCGCCGGGGCCGTTGACCACACAGCCCATAACGGCCACCTTGATGGGCTTATGCACATTCTTCAGCCGTTCCTCCACCTGATGGGCAAGGCCGACCAGATCGATGCGCGTGCGCCCGCAGGTGGGGCAGCTGATCAGGTAAGGGGCGTCTTTTTTCATGTCGAGCGCCTTTAAAATATCGAACGCAGCAAAAATTTCCTGCACCGGGTCGGCCGTCAGGCTGACGCGAATCGTATCGCCGATGCCGTGCGCCAGAAGCGAACCGATGCCGATGGCCGACTTGATAAGACCCATATGCTCTGTGCCGGCTTCGGTCACGCCGAGATGCAGCGGATAATTGCACTTTTCAGCGGCCAGCTCATAAGCCGCGATCATTGTGTGCACATTGGAGCTTTTGATGGAAATGACAATATCGTCAAAATCAAACTTTTCAAGCAAAGAGGCGTGATAAAGCGCTGATTCTACCAGCGCCTGCGCATTCGGTTCGCCGTATTTGCTCAGGATCTCTTTTTCAAGCGAGCCGGAATTGACGCCGATACGGATCGGGATGCCGCGGCTTTTGCAGCAGTCAGCTACCGCCTTGACACGCGATTCGTCACCGATATTGCCGGGATTGATGCGGATCTTGTCTATGCCCCGTTCCGCCGCGCCGAGCGCCAGACGGTAATCAAAATGAATATCTGCAACAAGCGGGATGTTGACCGCCTCTTTGATCGGCTCGATCAGATCGAGCGCCGCTTTGTCGGGTATGGCAAAGCGCAGAATGCCGCAGCCGGCAGCGGCCAGCGCCTTGGCCTGTGCCACGCTGCCCGCAATGTCTGTAGAAGGTACGTTCAGCATGGACTGCACGACCACATCGTGCCCACCGCCAAGCGGCACGCCGCCGACCTGAACCGTTTTGGAAATTCGTCTATTCATCTTCTCACCCGCTAAAACAATTTTGTAATGTCACTGAATGTGACAACGCACATCAGCCCCAGCAAAAGCACCAGGCCGATGGTGTTGACGAGCCACTCGAATTTAGCCGGCGGCTTTTTGCGCGTAACGCCCTCAAACAAAAGAACAAAAATACGCCAGCCGTCCAGCGCCGGGATCGGGAACAAATTGAAAAGGCCGACGTTGATCGTTAAAAGCGCCATAATGCGCAGCATGGTGGGCACAGAAGTTTTGACCGCGTCCGAAATGATGCTGACGCTGCCGACCGGACCGGACAGATCCGACAGTCCGTATTTGCCGGTCAGAAGATCATAGACCGACAAAAAGACCATGCGCCCGTAAGACAGAAATTCCAGACACGAGGCCTTCAGCACATTGCCCACATTTTTCTCCTCGCCGAGCAGCCAGAAGTCCATTGAAATGTAATTGTGGCCATACTGCTCTTCCGTCGCGAACTGCACGCCGTCCAGCGCCACCGTTTTGCCGTCGCGGTCAACCGTCATGTCTACGATGCCGTCGCTGCTGCGTGAAAACGCCGTGCTGAGGTCCGAAGTCGTAAAAATGCGCATGCCGTCGATCGATTTGATCGTGTCGCCGACCTGCAGGCCGTAAGCCTCGCTGACGGCATTGTCCTCAAACCGGGCCACCGTACAGGTGCCGACCAGGTTAGAGGTGGAAACAATGATGACCATAATGATGAAGCCGAGCAGCAGATTCATCAGCGCGCCGGCGACGACCACAACGATGCGCTGCCAGACTTTTTTGGAAGAAAACGAACGCTTGCTGTCGCTTTCCTCATCTTCCCCCTCCATGGCGCAGTAGCCGCCGACCAAGATCCAGCGCAGCGAGTACTTCGTGCCGCGAAAAGTTTTGCTAAAGATTTTCGGCCCCATGCCGATCGAAAATTCATTGACCTGGATCTTATTGAGTTTGGCCGCTACGAAATGGCCTCCCTCGTGCACAATAATGATCAGTTCAAAAAACAAAATCGCGATCAGGATCGGGTAGACCGTGTTCCAGATGCTCGAAATGCTGATACTCAGAGAAATCAACTATTTACCGCCTTTGCCACATATTCACGCGCGCACCGGTCTGCCTCCAGCACATCGGCAAGCGAAAAGGCCTGCACATCCGGCGCGTGCTCCATTGCCTCATTGTTAAGATATGCAATATCGGTAAATTTAATTTTTCCGTCCAGAAAATATTTTACGCTCTCTTCATTGGCGCCGTTTGCAGCAGCCGGGTGCAGACCGCCTTTTTCAAACGCACGGCGGCAGACGTTCAGGCAGCCAAACGTCTCGTAATCCGGCGCAAAAAAGGTCAGCTTGCCGTACTCGGTCAGGCTGAGTTCGCGCACAGGCGAAACGAAGCGCTCCGGATAGGTCAAGGCATATTGGATCGGGATGCGCATATCCGGCACGCCAAGCTGGGCAATAACGGAATTGTCCACATACTCGATCGCAGAATGGACGACCGACTCACGGTGCACGACCACTTCGATCCGGGACGGCTGCATGTCAAAAAGCCAGGCCGCCTCAATGATTTCGAGTCCCTTATTCATCATGGTAGCAGAGTCGATCGTGATTTTGGCGCCCATGCTCCAGTTCGGGTGGTTGAGCGCCTGCTCGACCGTGACGTTTTGCAGTTCACTTTCTTTTTTACCGAAAAACGGGCCTCCGGAAGCCGTTAAAATCAGTTTTTTAACAGCTGCACGGCCTGGGCTGCCCTGCAGCGCCTGAAAAATAGCCGAGTGTTCACTGTCGACGGGCAAAATCGAAACGCCGTTTTCCTTTGCCGCATCCATCACCAGCCGGCCGCCGGCCACAAGCGTTTCCTTGTTGGCGAGCGCGATCGTCTTTTTGGCGCGGATGGCCGCCAAAGTCGGTTCCAGCCCGACCATGCCGACCACGGCGTTGAGCACCGTATCGGCATGCGCAGCGGTGGCACATTCGATCAGCCCCTCCATGCCGGATACAACACGGATGTCCGTATCCTTCAGCAAAACACGCAGGGCGTCGGCCGCCTGCGGCTGCATCATGCAGACAAGTTCGGGATGAAATTCCCGAGCCTGGCGTTCCACCGCTTTGTAATTTTTATTGGCCGAAAGAGCCGTTACCGAATAGCCGTTCAGCCGGATCACATCGAGCGCCTGGGTGCCGATAGAACCGGTAGAGCCGAGCAGCGCGATTTTTTTCATAACTTCACCTTCAGACTGCCGCGCTGAAATAAGCCAGCGCGATGATATGTACAACGGCCAGCGTGAAAAGCGACGAATCGAACCGATCCATCACGCCGCCGTGACCGGGAAAGATCTTGCCAAAATCCTTTACGCCGAAATTGCGTTTGAGCACCGACGCCGTCAGGTCGCCGAACATGCCAAGCAGCGCGACCACAGGGCTCAGGCAAATGAGCGCGATCATCAGCGGCTGTTCCAGCGGCACATCGGCAAAATGGTTGTAAAGCAGCATGGCGCACACGTTGGCAACGAGCGACAAAACAAGGCCGCCGACCGCGCCCTCCACCGTTTTTTTCGGGCTGATGTTCGGCGACATTTTATGCTTGCCGCACACCATGCCGGTCAGCTGGGCGCCGATGTCGTTCACAAGCGCCGAAATGAGCGCATAAAAGATAAAATAAATGCCGATCTGCTTATCAGCGCCGCCGATGTCGCGCAAACGGACGATGATGGAAAAGCCGTAAGGCACGACAACGCTGGCAAAAACGGCTGTCGTCACATCCTCAAACTTTGTTTTATTATACTGGCGCAGCATGGCCAGGAAAAACACGATGACGAGCGCTGTAACGTAGACCACATGCGGTACGAAGCCGATCACACGCGACCACACCGCCTCAGAAACGAGCGGTTCCAGACAAGCGCCGTTCGAGAAAAACGGCACGACGGCGGCAAACGCCGTACCGACGATCAAAATAAATTTGTTGACGATTTTTGCGCAGCGCATGATCTCGTTGGCAGCGACTGCGCTTAAAAATGCAACGACAACGACCAGCGCCGGCGTGTAGATCTGCCAGACGACAACGACCAGAACGGCCGCCAGCACCAGGCCGGTAATCACTCTTTGTTTCATACAGTACCTCCGAAACGGCGATTTCTTTTTTCATAGGCAGACAAGGCCGCATAAAGGTCTTCATCTTTAAAATCGGGCCACAGCACATCGCTGTACCAGAATTCGCTGTAAGCCGACTGCCAAAGCAGGAAATTGGAAAGGCGCTGTTCCCCGCTCGGGCGGATGATCAGGTCAGCATCCGGCTGGCCGGCCGTGTAGATGTGCGATGAAATATCATCCTCTGTGATCGATGTCAGATCGCGCCCCTCGCGCGCAAGGCGCTGCACGGCACGAACGATCTCGAGCCGGCCGCCGTAGTTGACCGCCAGGTTGATAATGGTGCCGTCGCGGTCAGCCGTACGCTTTTCAGCGCGGTCCATCAGGTCATTGAGCTCGTCGGAAAGCCCCTCGCGCTCGCCGATAAAGCGGATCGCAATATTTTCGCTTTCGTCAAAGTCACGCTCCGCCTCCAGCAAATAATTTTTGAACAGCAGCATCAGTGCGTTCACCTCGTCTGCCGGGCGCTTCCAGTTTTCGGTAGAAAACGCATAAAACGTGACATAAGGGATGCCCAGATGCGCACAAAGCTTGGAAATGCGGCGAAACACCTCGGCGCCGGCCTTGTGCCCGGCCTTTCGCGGCAGAGCGCGCTTTTTGGCCCAGCGGCCGTTGCCGTCCATAATAATGCCAAGGTGCTGCGGCAGCACATCGAACGACGGCAGGTTTTCAAAGCCGGCCTTTTTTTTAAATACAGCCATGTTGCCTCCACAAATACAGATATAAAAGCATTTCAGGGGCGCCATAGCAGCGCCCCACAAAAGCACACCGTTAAATTGAAAGAATTTCTTTTTCCTTTTTGGCCGTGATCTCATCGGCCAGCTTAACCGCTTTGTCGGTGATTTCCTGGATCTTTTTCTCGGCCGACTTCACGTCGTCCTCTGTGATCTCGTTGTCTTTTTTCATTTTCTTCACATCGTCGATCGCATCGCGGCGCACATTGCGCATGGCGACCTTTGCCTCTTCGTTGCGCTTGGAGATGGACTTGACGATCTCTTTACGGCGCTCTTCGGTCAGCGGCGGGAAATTCAGGCGGATGACCTTGCCGTCGTTCATCGGGTTGATGCCCACATCAGACTTATTGATCGCCTTTTCAATATCTTTCAGCGTTGAAGCATCCCAGGGCTGAATGGCCAGGGTCCTGGGCTCCGGCACACTGATCTGCGCCATCTGGCCGACCGGCGTGGGCGTGCCGTAGTAATCGACCAGAACGCGGTCCAAAATAGACGGGTTGGCGCGGCCGGCACGGATGGCCGCATAGTCGCGTTCCATGGACTTCAGGCATTTTTCCATTTTTTCATCTGTTTTTGTATAAACCTGTTCGAGTGACATTGTGTTGACCTCACTTTCAAATAATTCGTGTTAATCCGTTACGACTGTACCGATCTTTTCCCCCTTGGCGGCACGCACGATGTTCTGCGGATCGTCAAGGTTGAAAACCAAAATCGGCACAAGGTTGTCCTTACAAAGGGAAAAAGCGGTGGAATCCATCACGCGGATGTCATTTGCCAAAACATCGCGGAACGTCACCGTGTCATACTTCACAGCGTCGGGATACTGTTTGGGGTCTTTGTCATAAACGCCGTCCACATTTGTGGCCTTAAGCAAAATATCTGCCCCGATCTCCACAGCGCGCAGCGCCGCCGCCGTGTCTGTTGAAAAGAACGGGCTGCCGGTGCCGCAGCCGAAAATCACGATGCGCCCTTTTTCAAAGTGGCGGTTTGCACGGTTGCGGATGTACGGTTCGGCGATCTGGCGCATTTCAATAGCCGTCTGCACACGCACATCGGCGCCGAGCTGCTCCAGTGCGTCGCAAAGCGCCAGCGAGTTCATTGCCGTAGCCAGCATGCCGATATGGTCCGCACGCGTGCGGTCCATGTGTTCGCTCGTTCTGCCGCGCCAGAAATTGCCGCCGCCGACCACAATGCCGATCTGTACGCCGAGGTCCCAGACCTCTTTGATGCTTTTACAGATGGAGCTGACGGTCTCGTCGTCGATCCCGGTGCCCTTGCTGCCGGCAAGCACTTCACCAGACAGTTTCAGCAGTATTCGTTTGTACATAAAAAATTACCTCCGACAATTCTGCAGTTTTCTCTGTCTATAATAT
>ERZ1090878.324-NODE-324-length-26881-cov-5.504324_pt1 | contig 26881 bp, 41 predicted proteins | sample MGYA00478473_ERZ1090878 | MGnify/ENA primary metagenome ERZ1090878 (study PRJEB33644, sample SAMEA5815720) | chicken gut metagenome | biome: Chicken; feature: Gastrointestinal Tract; material: Caecum | place: Ireland | collected 2019-01-01 | study: A study of the... | reverse complement strand
CCCCAGCGCTTGGCTCGACGCTGTATGCAATCCTGCCGCGTGTAAAGCTGGATCAGATGGGACGACTGCGCAGGGAGAAGGGTTTCTCCGTTTCCCCTGTGGTTACGTACACGGTTTCGTTTGACCTGAACGACGACCGGACGATTTCCTGCAAGATCAGCGGCGCATGCACTGGGAATGGCATCTTGCGTTGGGAAGACAACATCCGCGCCGAAAACCTTTTCGAAAGTCTGGAAGCAGCCAACAAAGAGCTGGAAGAACGTATGAGAAAGGAGTAAAAAATATGTCTGCAATTTTTAAAATGCTTGATTCTATCGGTTATATCTTGGCATTGAACGGATATTCCTTGCTGGATCAAGATGATAGCAGCGTGTTGATTCGTGACAAGAAGACCGATACGGACTATCGTATCAGAATCGAAAAAGAACCGAGTTAAGAAGGAAGAAAAAATGAGTTATAGCACAATTTATGACTTTGTTTGTGTTGAAACGAGTAGAGGAGTAATTCCAATCGTTTTAACCGGATCAAAAACCTATATTGCTGGTAAAAGGCAGAAAGAGCATGTCCTACGGACGTGGAGCCTTTGGTCAGATGATATGTTGGAAGTAAAAAAAGAAGTGCTGCTGAGTATAATTCAGCGCGAAACGAGCGTATTTGATCCAAAGTCTCAGTTGTATGCGCGAAATGGGAAGCCGCTTTATTCATACGATGTTTGCAATATGTTCCTCAACGCTTGTAAAAAGGCAAGAAGAATTGAAGACATTTGTGCAGCGAACTATGCGGGAAATTTATCTTGTTCCATTCGCGTTGCTGAATCACATTTCGGAACAAAGGTTGGTGAAGCAGTCTCCATTGATAATACGCGCGATCTCGAAGTATGGATCGATTTCGCTCGATCTGAGTACGAGAAATTGAAACTGGGTGGTTTTTCCCCACTTTACAGTATTCAATTTAATTCTGGTGGCAGGCCACTCAAGAAACCAACCGAGTTAAATGGCCCGGTCATCTTAAAAATGGGCAGGAATCGGTATGTTTGCGGATGCACTGCCACATCCCTTAGTTGCACGGGTGACATCGAGAAAGCAATCGTATTCGAAAATGCTCAAGTTGCCAAAAAGATGGTCAATCCCGCCTTCTATCAGGAAAAAATTCGTCCGGTTAGTGCAAGTGCGATTGATCGACATGCAAAGAACAATGTGATCATTAAAATCAACGACGGATATGGCAAGGATTATTACATTTTCCAGCTTACGGAAAAGAGTTTGAGACGAACGCCCAGACCTAAGGAGGCAAAGAGGTTCCCATCAGAACGGGCTGCATTAGCGTGGATTAAGGATCATCGTATTGCAGAGCGTTTTCAATGCGGCAGAAATCTTGCCGTAGAAACTCTTGCCTGAACGAAAGGAGAACAATATGAAAGAAGAAATTATTAGACTGGGAGCTGAAGTAGTCAGTTCCATTTCGGAAACAGCACCCGACATGAAGAAAATTACCATTCTCACAATTATTTGTGCTTTGTTTCTTGCGATCTTCGCTACGATGCACATTTGGGGAGCTGAAAACGCGAATACCATAATTCAGGCTACTGGAAAAATACTTGGTCTGCTGACCATTGTGATATATTTATTTGCATTGCCATTTATCCCTGAAATCGAAACAGGCAATACGTTTTTCACAATAACCGTCCAAGAGGACACACAATTAACGAAAATAGCTGAGCACTTTGAGATAGTAGACAGCACAGATTATCCGGTACTGGTTGTAAAGTCTAAAACAGCAGATGATGAGAAAATGGAGGGAAATTCATGATTACATTGAATCAGTATTTGAAGAAAGAGCATGAATGGGAAAAGGAAGAGTCGGCAGCTCGTCGAACTTTTGAAGAAGCAAAAAGAGCCTATGCAAACATCACTGCAAACCGCCCGGATGTGCGCACATGCATTTTCATCCCGTTTTGTGAGGCGGTTGCAGAAAAATGCAAGGAAATGGGTGTTTTTTCAAATCCCAAGATTGCATATTACGAGAATGGTATCTACCTGCACTACGCTGTCATTCATGATGAATCAGATCCGCATGCCCACAGAAAATTGAGCATTTCTTTGGAAGTGCCGCAGGATTTGGATAAGAAGGCAATGAGTTCTCTGCGCAAGAGCATCAGAGGTTGCTGGGCGTGGCGTAAAATTTCGCATGAAGAAGCGCTGGACTCCGACGAAAATCTGAAGTTTATTTTGAGAGGAGCGTATGAAATTGGCGATTCTGTTCGTGTCGTCAGCAAAACATCCCGCCACAATGGAGAATACGGAATAATCAGAGATGTTTCCCATGGTGATCGCTCGGACATTCTTCGAGTGGAATTGGAATCGGGAGAGAGGGTCAATTTAGCCCTCAATTCCCTCGTAATATTTCGCTGATGAAAAGCAGGCAAATATCTGCCCAGATTTGATAAGGAAGGAAGAAACAAGAATGTTTGAAGAAAGAAATAATAGCGCCAACATTTCTCCGGAACCGGAGAAAAATAAATGCGGACTGCCGGATCGGGATGAAGAAAATATACGAACCGCAAAGGAAGAACAGTATCAAGAAGTCGAACTGTTTAAGATGCCCGCGCTATTTTCCAATGAACGAGTTTCCCGCGATGAGCTGCCCGCAGGTGTTTATTGCTACGATTTGCGTGGTTCGGATTATGACCCCGGGAACCCGATTTCCGTAGAGAATCGGGTTGGCGTAAACCATGCAGGATCTGTGCTTTTAGCCACGCCGCTGAAGCTGCCTGAAAGCGGATACTTGCTGCTGAAAGAAGAAAACGGTTTGAATTTCAGCGGTGCTTTCCTTACTCTTTCACAATTTTTGCGGAAGCAGAAAAAAGAACGGCGTACAGAGATAGCGAACTGAAAGGAGAAAAAAGATGTTTGCATATCAGAAAGAAGTAGAAGAACTCAGGAAGGCTTATCCGCCCGAAACACGAGTTGAACTGATTGAAATGGACGATCCTCAAGCGCCCCCGGTTGGATGTCGCGGCACGATCAAAGGTGTGGATGATGCGGGCAACATACTTGTCCGTTGGGACACAGGTTCGGGACTGCATTTACTTCCCGGCGTTGATCGCTTTAAAAAGATAGAATCCGAATAATGCAAACAGAAAACCACTGAGTCTGAGCACCAAATGAAAAATGGAACACCGGGGACGAGAAAACGTCCCCGGGATTCCACCATTAAAAAGAAAGGAGTGTTTTTGTGCTAACGGCACAGGAATTTGCAGAAAAACACAAGCTGAGTCTCAATGATCAGCAGCTTGATGCAGTCCAGCACACAGAAGGGCCGATTCTTTTACTGGCTGTTCCGGGTAGCGGAAAGACCACTTCATTGGTTTCGCGACTGGGATATATGATAACAGAGTGCGGAATCGAGCCAGAGAACATTCTCACTATGACTTATACCGTGTCTGCGGCAAAAGACATGAAGCAGAGGTTTATTCGGTTTTTCGGTTCCGAAATTGCCGACCGTCTGGAGTTTCGCACAATTAACAGCGTCTGCGTTCGTATCATCCGCAGTTACGAGCGGATGTACAATCGGACAGCATTCAAGCTGATCCAGCCCGGGCAGCAAACTGCCATCATAGGCAATATTTACAAAAAACACTCAGGAAATTTTGCAACTGACAGCATTGTAAAGACTTTGCTGCTGCATATTGGATATGCCAAAAATTTTATGATGAATGGCCCTGAGCTTGATACTTTCAAACTGGAAGATGGCGTAAAGTTCCGACCTATTTTTGAGGAGTATAATGCTACGCTTCTTGAAAATAAGCTGATGGATTTTGACGATCAACTCCGATACGATCTTCAAATCCTCCAGAGCCGTCCCAAGGTACTGGAAGTATACCAAGAGCGATATCGGTATATCTGCGTGGATGAATCACAGGATACGTCCAAAATTCAGCATAAAATCATTCGACTGCTTGCTAAGAAGTACAAAAATTTGTTTATGGTAGGCGATGAGGATCAATCCATATACGCATTCCGTGCAGCATATCCTGAGGCATTGATGAATTTTTCTGACGAATTTCCGGAAGCAAAAACGCTTTTGCTGGAGCAAAACTATCGTTCTACCCCGGCAATCGTTAATGCAGCGGATCTGTTTATTCGTCAGAATAAACATCGGCATCTGAAGCACATGATTCCCGTCAAAACTGGCGGATGTCGAATCATTGAAATCGAATGTGCTGAACAAGACAATCAACTGGAAGTCATCGAAGGATATGCTCAGACAGTTCGGTCTGAAACAGCTATACTGTACCGGAACAATTCATCTGCGCTGCCCATCATTGATATGCTGGACAAAAACGGCATCCCATTTCGTTGCAAAGGAATGGATGGGATGTTTTTTTCCAGTCCTATCGTGCGCGATTTCAGCAACATAATTCGTCTGATTTACAATCCGATGGATTACGAAGCATTCCTTTCTGTATATCCTCGCTTTGGCATGATGATTAAAAAGCAGATAGCCATGGACACTGTAAAAAAAGCCAGTAGGATAGGGAAAACACCATTTGATATCCTCAAAAACGACGATTTCCTGCCTATCAAATTTCGAGTAGTTGCGAGGCGCACATTAGAACACTTGCAACTGCTTAAAAAATTGACAAAGGCCGACAAAATCGTAAGTGAGATCTATGAATTTTGGTTTGAGGATTGCATCCAGAATTTCGAACGAGGATACGAAAAAATTTCTGCACTCCGATTGATTGGACGCAACTGCACAGATGGTCTTCAGCTTATTGATCGGCTGGAAGAGCTGGAATGCATGATGAGGCAGGATACCATAAACGAGGATGCGCCGTTGATTCTTTCCACTATCCACTCCAGCAAGGGGTTGGAATATGAAAGAGTAATCATGGTAGATGTTGTTGACGGCATTTTACCTTTTGACCCGATGCCAATTTCTAAGGAGGATGAAAAAACGCTTGAAGAAGATCGGCGTACATTTTATGTCGGCATGACTCGGGCAAAAACCGAATTGATTCTACTGAACATAAAGACACCGGATAAAAAAGGCGCAAATAATTTGCAATACAAGAAGTCTACGTTCATCAATCAGGTTTTAGCATATCAAAAGATTAAGGAGAACAACCCATAAGAATTTAGAACGCTTTATTTCTCCATTTGCAGGATGAAAAGCAACTGCTTTAGATGCGTGCCTGCAACAGAAAATCTTAAAAGACAAAGCGAAAAGAGGAAAGTTATGACATACACTATTATCAACTTGTACGGCAATACGGCTTATAGCTGCAAAACGCTTGAAGATGTCATGCGGTGGTGGATTCAAAACAACCGTTGGGATGACAAGGCAAACCTCCCCAATTTCAGCAATTTGAATATGAACGGAAATGATACCGCGTTCTTTGGCTATTTCGACAAAGATGCTCGCCTGGAACTTTTTCTGCGGCCCTACATCGTGGTCGATCAAGATAATCGCATCGTCGATATTCGCAACATTGCTCAGCACGAATGGGAAGAGGTTCGCAATAAACCCTCTGTATCGCCTTGTTTTACCCGTCATAATGGAGCGAAGAATCATATGCGGGGACGCGCACGTCTCGGAAGTCTTCTGCATGACAGCATCCGGCAGCACGGAACTATGACATTCGACATCGATGAAGATATTGCTGAATTGAATATCACTCTCCCGCAGCCGAAACGTGTGGTATCCACTGCTTCTTCCGATATGCGTGCCGACCTGTATGTTCGCCGTATTCTTGCGGAGGAGAATGACAGCCCGATCTGTTGGAAGAAAAGCAGCAAGGCTCGTAAGCAGTGGGCAAAACACAAAAAGGGAGTTGCAGCCGATTCTCTTCGGAGGCTCAATCAGTTGAAAATGGAAGCCGAGAATCGACTCGATCGTGCGGCTCAGACTGATGAGACCATTTTCATGAAAGATTCTTTCCCCATCAACGGCGATATCACTGTGCAGGAAATCCTTGAAGGACTGCACAATGGCTATGTGGAATTGGTTGAAAGGGGATGCGGAACCGGAACGGTTTGTCAGATCGGCGAGTATTGGTTCTACTTCGGTGGAATCACCGCAGAGGAGCTGTCTCCCGAAGAATATCTCCGTGATGTTCCGATGGAAGACATCGCGCGGGAGATCGTCGATACCCTCTCTTCCTTCCATGACGACGAAGATTTCGCGGACGAGTATCGGTACTACCGCAGCTTTCTCCGTGAAGCCGCCAGTGAAGCCGTCAATACGCTTGCATCTCTTGCTTAATGAGACGAGATGCTTTGCATTCGGTCGGCATAACAAACAAAACAGGAAAAGGCCCGAAAACATTCGGGCTTTTTCTTTTTCTGAACTTTTTTTGCATTTGACACTGATGAATTGAAATGCTATAATAAAATCAAGCTATAAGAACTAAGTCGCCTACTGTCAGTGGGCGATTTTATAAGTTAATACTAACAACACAAGACAGAATCCAACGCATTTGCGTTTGTGGTTCTGTCTTTTTTTATATACAAATTTACATTTTGAAGGAGAAAGATATTATGGAAGTTCATGTAAGCAATCTCATGCTGGAAGTCACGCGCCGCTGCAATATGTGCTGCATGCACTGCTTGCGCGGAGAAGCAGAAAATCTGGACATGAGCAAGGAAACAATCGATCACGTTTTAGAACAGGTGGATTTCATCTCTACGGTTTCATTCACAGGCGGAGAACCGACGCTCAATCTGCCCATTATCGAATATTTTTTCGATAGAGCAAAAGAGCTGGACAAGATGCCTTTGGCATTTTGGTTGGCGACTAACGGGAAAGAGCATCAAGTGGAACTTGCTTCGCTGCTTTTGAAAGTCTTTCCCGAAATGGATGAGCCGGACGCATGTGGCGTTGCGCTTTCCAGCGATGGATTCCACGATGACGTAAAGACAAACTTCCTTAAAGGGCTTGTTTTTTACGACGACAGCAAAAATCGTGGCAGCAGCATGGAACCCAACTGGATCATCGGCGAAGGACGAGCAAGAGAGTGGGGTGAAAGCGAACTCCCGCACAGTAAGCTCGAAATAGAACCATGGAATTGGAATGGGCGTGAAGGAGTTACTGTCGAATCTGTTTATGTGAACGCCTGCGGTCAGTGGCTTGCTGATTGCGACTACTCGTATGAATCACAGCAACACGAGGTCATAGGCGACATCAACACTTTACGCGAAGATCTGTCGGCGTACTGCGCTATTCGGCCAGCTTGTTAATCACAGAGATCCAAACAGAGCTATTTGCAAATGCAAGGAGGAAATATGTTGAAAAACAAGTCAGAAGAAAAGCTAAAAACGATGGCTGTTCGACTGGAAAAAGCAACTGGACGCAAAACAGAGATTAAATCTCTCAACGATGGTTCCAAAATAATCTTTTTGGATACGAACTATGAAGGCCCGTATGCTCCAAAGTCAACGTGGGACGCAATCAAAATCGCAAGAGCGGTTGTGCGGCGTAGTCACACCCCGTTTCAAATCACCGTTCATCCCAGCGCTGTCGGTTGCCGTATTTCATTAAAAAAGTAAAGGAGATTCACTATGTTTGAAAAAGAAAAACAGATGCATCATGAAACCTATGGCACATTGTCCGTCTGTCGGGCGCAAGGCGGTTCGCATGTATTGTTTGGTTCATCTATTAAACACAACACATACATGACGATCAGCCTTCATACTGCACATGTATCTCGCGAACTGTCCAACGACTTTATTTGTCCGGATAAAACGCTGTTTGAAGTTGATATGTCCCCATCACAGTGGGCTGAATTTGTTTCGTCTGTTGGCGTAGGGGCAGGAGTTCCTTGTACGATCCGGTGGCGTGACGGCCACCGGACTGAGCAATGCCCGTTCATTTCTAAAAGAGAACAGTTTGATGCAGAATTCGACGATACAGTTCAGAAATCGGTCGAGTCTATCCAAGCTGCCATGAAACAGGCCGAGGGACTGCTTCAAAAGAAATCCCTCACAAAAGCAGATCGAGAAAACCTTCTCAGTGAAATTCAAACTGCGTACAATGCCATTTCTGATGCAATTCCATTCATCAAACAGCAGTTTACTGAACAGATGGATAGAACAGTCGTTGAAGCGAAGGGAGAATTTGAGGCATGGAAAGATATGAACCTCCATAGCCTCGGCGTTCAGTCTCTTCAGAAGCTGCTTGAAAGCAGCAATCCGGAATTGGGCGATTCCTTGATAGATTCATCGACGGACAACCAGTAATAAGGAAGATTGGAGAAAACAAAAATGAATACAGTTCACATCATAATCTATCCGCTTGAAAACGGACTCACTATCGATCAAATCGCAAATCTGCTTTTGAACGCACAGAAAGACAGTGAAGGACTGTTTCCTTTTGCTATCGAACAGAACAATTCCGCAGCTTTTGGCTTTATCCCGGAACGCATCATGGAATTGACCGAATTCGATGAAGGGCGTTTCGGCGAATTTGTGCTTGAGCAAATGGATAAGAACTTTGGAGAAGGATTCTTCACGGCATCTTATTCTTCGACGATCAATGTTGCCTTTGCGTGGTAAAAGGAGCAATGTTATGAAATCTATTGTATCTTATCCCGATAGGGGACAAGGCGGACGGAACAGTTATAGAGGCAACTGCTCACCCCGCCTTATTTCTGATATTATTGACCAGTATCGTATCCGCAGCCTATCTGACTATATGGTTGGTTCCGGGACGACCGAGGATGTATGCCGGGAAAAGCTTGTTTCCGGCACATACCTTGATTTGAACCGGGGCTTTGACATGATGAGCATGGACATCCCGGAACGTCCGGAAAACGTGTTCTGGCATCCACCATACGACGACATTGTGGTCTATTCAGATGAGATGTACAAAGCACAGGACATTATCAGCCGATATGGATTTGACCCCAGAGTAAATGATCTCTCTCGCTGCAATGGTTGGGAAGATTTCGTCAAGAAAATGAACTATTGTACCATGAAGCAGTTCACAGCGATGGAAAAGGGAGGCCGCATGTTCATCCTCATGGGTGATATCAAGAAAAAAGGCAAATTGTACTCCATGCTTCTGGACATTGCCAAGCCCGGTACGGTTGAACAGATCATCATCAAGGCCCAGCACAACTGCGTATCAGACAGTCGATCCTATGCGGGCCGGTTCGTTCCGATCGTGCATGAATATCTTCTTGTGCTGCGCAAAGATTCGCCGCTCATTTTTAACATTCAAGTCTCCAAGAATGTGAAAGGTGATATGAGAGATATGAAGGGATGCACATGGCGCGATGTAGTTGCTTCCGTACTGGAAGCGCAGCAGCGGCCTTTAACCTTGAACGAGATTTATGAATCCATCGACGGCCATAAGCGTTGCGAACAAAATCCCCACTGGAGAGATAAGGTTCGTCAGGTGCTCCAGCGGTTCGACGAGTTTAAGCATGTAGGTCGCGGTGTGTATCAGTACGTCGCAGCATAAAGAAAGGAGATTTATTGTGCTTAAAGACGTGATCATTCGCGCGGATGAACGGTTGATTCGTTTCGCAGAAAAAGCAAAGCTCCCCGGATGGTATTTCGCTTTTGATGGTTCATATTGTTGCATGCTTGGTCGCAATCTGATTTGCATTTTCATCAATTCCGATACCAATGAAATGGATATCACGGTAGACACTGTTTCTCAGAAGAATCTCGAATGGGAAACTCCGGAAAGCGATGATGAGATGATGAAAACCGCATATCGCTTCATGGAAAAATACGAGCCTTAAGTAATAAGGGAAGGAAAACCTATAATTAAAGGCTGGGAGAGACACAATTGTCTCTCCCAGCAAAAGGAGGAGTTATGAAATACATCGTTGTAGAGACGATTGATCGTGAAGTCGTTGGTCTCTTCTTTTGTGAAAAGCGCGAAGAAGCCGTTGACAAGATCAATGAGCTTCTGAGAAAGCGTTTGGCTTTTGTCAAACACGCTGAAGAATTTGATTCCCGAAAAAACTTCATGATCAACTGGGCATCTGCTGACACGGTTGGCTGCAAGGCGTGGTGTGATTATCAATTCCCGTGGGATGCACAGGCTATTGAAATAAGTAAAAACGGAGGAGAATGCTTATGAGCGATCATTACAACAATGCATGGGTGATCCCAACAAATAACCTGAAGGCTTTGATTGCGGTTGCCCAACAAGTTGCTCATATCCATCAGAAAACGGTCGTCAATGACATTGTGAGATGGATAAATGGCAATCCATGGATTATGGAGGATGCGCAAAAGCTGAAAAGTTCAGTCGATCCGGAAAGACTTCTTCATTGCATGGGAAAATTTCGGAAGTGCGTTTATCGTTGTAGAAACAATCCAACGATTATAATGCCAAGGAACGAAGAGGAACTGCTCCGAACAGAATATCTGGAAATACTCGGAAAGGACATTCCGGAATCCGTCTTTTCTGTTTTGAAAATTTTCTCATCAGATCTGTTCGAGATGATCATGCAGTATAGTGGATCAGAAGTCGCTTTTCTCCCGGGAACGGGTAGAAATACGATTATGAAAGTGGCAGCGCCGACTGGTGAAGTGATACGATGGTGCAACAAACATTTTGGCGATTGTCACTACCAAAACGCTACGGATGAACCGCTATCGTCGTTTGGTTCTGAAATGACAGCTTTACTTAATGGCTTGAAAGCAGACAGTGATTGTCCCTTGAATGCGGAACAACTCGACCATGTAAAACAGGTCATTTCGAACTATCATCAGGAAAAGCGCGGTAAACTATGGGATCATGCCATGGGAGGTCGTTTTTCCATAAGAGAAGCGGCGCTCACTTATTCATGCTATCGCAATCTGTTTGATATCGATGCTGTTGCGATGTTGGTGGCAAGAAAACTTCTTGATCTAAAGCTATAAGGAGGAGAACACAATGGATAAATCAACAGGTATCATCCGGCGTATTGACGATCTGGGACGTATTGTTATTCCAAAAGAAATTCGCCGGAAGCTGAAGATTCGCGAAAACGACCCGCTGGAGTTTTTTTACACAGAAGATCAGACTGGATTGGTGATTCGTAAATATCATCCAGTTTCGTCGCAGGACTTCAAACGGTATGCCAGCATCCTGCGTGCCGCTGCGAAAAAAAATAATGTGGCAATAAGGTTTTATATCGTTGATCGAGACGGAATCAATATTCTTTCATACGAGGAGCTGCCAGAAAACATAAAGAGTTTCGCCGAAGAAGCAGCAAGAAGCAATGCTCGCACATTTAATAACGTCAGCTCTGAATCACGGATTGCAGCATTTCGTCTCAGTATCGATGATGACTTGATTGCTGCCATACTAATTGAATCGGCTAACGACGAAAAAAGTGTTGCAGCAGTCGATATGATGGGAGCAATGGTAGTCTCGATGTTTGAGAACGAAAATGCGGTTTGATTTGAAAGACATCTCCTAAGAAACTTAATCAAAGAGATGTTGCCGCAAATGCACTCAAACGGATAATCGCATCAAAGAGAATAAAACAAAAACAAATCTTCGGCAAATATGTTATAATGGCATTATAAGGGGGAAATGAATTGGCAAACATAGAAAAAATTCGTGAAATTGCGAAAGCTTTTCTCTATTGCGACATTCGGTTGACGAGCATATCAATGGTCGTCCATCATCCATATACAGATAGCCCATTTTTTATTGAGAAGAGAAATGGAGAAATGACAGCACGCAACATTTGCGAAGACGAAGAAGCTTTGAGAGAATGGCAATCTCAGATTCTCAAAAAGATTGACGAATTTGATACTCCATATCAGTTCTATTTCTTTATCAAAAAGTCATTTCGCCTTGCCTTTTTGAAGTATACATATCACTTCCTTACCGACAAGGAGCTGGCGGAAGCGTTGAGAGCAATATGGACATCAGTCGAATACCCAAACAACGATCCCAATTTCACTCAAGCGCAGATGATACGCCTTTTCAAACGAGCCAAAATAAATAATCTCTGCACGGAATCAGAAATCACTGCGATTGAAGAAATGTCAGAACCGATAACAATATTCCGGGGGATTCAAAAAGGTGCTTCCGTGAAAAGGATGTCGTGGACTACCTCACTTCAGATAGCTAAATGGTTCGCTAAGCGTTTCAATAACAATGGTGAAATCTATTCAGCGCGCGTCCCGAAAAATGCAATTCTTGCATATTTCGATTCCGGAGAAAAGGAAGTAATTGTAGATCCGAAGACGTTGCAAGATATGAAAGTTGTGAAAAGTCATATTTGACAACGCCGCTTCTCGGTGGTATCATAAATATAAGCTATAAGTTATTGACCTTTGCGGTCTTACATCTTAATAACAACAAAAAAGACAGACGATTTCAGAGTATTGCCTCTGTATCAGTCTGTCTTTTTTTATATAAATAAATGGCTTTTAGAAAGGAGAAACGCATGAAAGTATTTACTGACCAAGATGAGGAATACATGCTGGATTTTTTTGAGGAAGGAAAGGTGATCGACGATACCGGACGAGTAGATATAATGACTCTATCTATGTTGTTTGGTATTTCTGTCATGGAATTGGATGAACCGCTGAGCTTTCAGTCTGGATTTATCAGTCGATTGGATGAGGCATCCGACATTGCGAATCCATGCGCTATTATCATCAATATGAATATGAGTAACGAATCCAAGCGATTTTACATTGCAAAAGAACTGGCACATTGGTTGATGTATGACATGGAAAACACGGTTTCTGATGACGGAAATAAGGCATTTATTCCGACGAAAGACAGAATAACGGACTGCACTATAATGGCAAATAATTTGCTTATGCCTAAGATTCCGTTCATGTATTTCGTCAATGATATGAGAAAAGACCACACTTCTCCACGGGGGATGGTGAAAATACTGGCGGAACAGTTTGAAGTTCCTTTTCAGAGTGTTCTGCAACGTGGATCCGGCCTACATGTGGAGGAAATCGTGCAGCTCATCAACGGAAGGACAATGGCACAATGACATACTGTATATCAGATATTCATGGTGAGATTGATCGGTTTCGAGCAATGTTGAAGATAATTCAACTTGTTCCAGAAGATCAACTATACATCTTAGGTGATGTTATTGATCGCGGTTCAGCAGGCATAGACATTATTCGAATCATTATGCGAATGAAAAATGTAAAAATGCTGCTCGGCAATCATGAGCAAATGATGTATGACGATCTGGGAAAAACGTATACCTACAATGCTAAACGCCTATGGCTGAGCAACGGAGGCAGTCCGACAAGAAGAAGGCTTCTTTATTGCACTCCAGCTCAAGAACGGAGAGCCGTTTTGAAATTCATCAAGGGCTTACCTGATATGGAAGAAATCAACGTCAACGGGAAACCATTTGTTCTTGTGCATGGAATGCCAAGCTGCGATAAACAAAATCGGATATGGGGCCGTATTGACGAAAGTTGCGAGAACCCAGTTCCGGGGAAAACGGTAGTCGTGGGGCATACGCCAACCTGCTTTCTTACGAACAATTTTTCTGAACCGTTCCAAATCTGGAAGCGGCCCGGGATTATTGACATCGACTGCGGCTGCGGAAACGCCACTGAGTTTCGTGCGTTAGCTTGCTTGCGTCTCGATGACATGAAAGAATTCTATGTTTAAAAAAGGAGAAATAACATGAAAAAGTTACTTGCATCTGTCCTGTCCACTTTATTCCTTCTGTCCGGCTGTTCAATACTCGGAAATCCGCAGCCTGCGCCGGAAGATCAAACTGATTCTGCGTCCAGCGGCGCTTCCGCTGAAGTTCACTTCTTTGATGTAGGACAAGGGGACAGCGAATTCATTGAACTGCCCGACGGGAAAACTGTCCTGATTGACGGAAGCACCCGTTCCGCCGGGGAAACTGTTGTTGATGATATTGATGCGCTGGGATACGATTTCATCGATTACGTGATTGCGACTCATCCGCATGAAGATCATATCGGCGGCCTTATTGATGTTCTGAACACGTTTGATGTTGGCTGTATCATGATGTCCAACGGAACGACAACGACTAAGACGTTTGGTACGCTTTTGGATACTATTGATGAACAAGGCATCCCTGCCTCTACATTGCGTGCGTTCAGCACCATCGTTGAAGGCGACGGATACAAAATGACGTGCATCGGCCCGGAAGGGGAGAACTATGATGAGTTGAACGACTATTCTCTGGTCACAAAGCTCACTGTAAATGGCACTTCCTTCTTATTCACCGGCGATGCAGAAGCAGTTAACGAGCAGGAAATGCTCGCAAAAGGTGTCAATTTGGACGCTGATGTGCTGAAGGTAGGCCATCACGGAAGCTCTTCGTCTACTACAGAGGAGTTTTTGGAAGCCGTATCCCCGGAGATTGCAGTTATCTCTTGCGGCGCTGACAATGAGTATGGTCATCCGCATGATGAAACAATCGAAAAGCTGAATGCTGCCAATGTAAAAACCTATCGCACTGATCTGGATGGCGATATCGGTGTCCTCGTGGCAGCAGACGGCTCAATTTCTGTGGCAACCGAGAAATGATACCTTGTCGCTGGGAGTTCAAAACCATGCCTGTTTTTGTGTTTCGCATTTGACATTATCGTTTCTGGATGTTATAATAAAAATAAGCTATAAGAAACAACCGCCTGCTATAAATAGGCGATTTATAATTTCATACGGTTAACAAAAGACAGACTTAGATTTTTTCTGAGTCTGTCTTTTTTATATATATTTCATTACACAATCAAATTTTCAAAGGAGGAACTTATTATGACAGCAGCAGAAAATTTCTTGACGGCTATTTTGGGATGTGGAGCAGATGATCTGTCCATGTTGGAAAATGTCGGCTATTCTTGGGAGGACATTTTAAGTCAAATGGACTTCCCGGATCGCTACCAATTCAATGATGTGATCCGCACAGTCACAGACCTTGGCATCATTGATATTAAGGATTGGATCGAAGCCAGACTGCAAGAGCCTGACATCTCCGACGATGAACGAACTGCCCTGAAATCTCTGAATCCGGATACGGACATCGAGATGTACTGCAACTATCTGTCAACCTATGTTTCGTTCAAGGAACGGGCAAGCGTTTATCGGAAGTATTGCAGGGATGCCTTGGAGCATTTTCGAGATATGACAGGACTTGCCATCAATGGTTGATCGACTCTTTACCTGCCAATGGTGCGGGTACTCCGGAACAGATGTAGAGCTGGACGAGCAGCATTCGGATGGATTTTGGTGTCCTGTTTGTGATGGACACACCTATATCGAGGCATCGCAAAATCATGCCCGCCGCATGCTGCTCATTCTGGAGACATCGCAAAAAAAAGACCCTCCAAAGGTCTCAAAGGGCTTAAAGAAGCATCTATCTCCGCTTCGATATCCGGGAGGAAAATCTCGACTGATAGATTACATCGCTCAAGCCCTAAAAGGAGAACATCTGCACACATTTGTTGAAGTGTTCGCCGGAGGAGCGTCAGTCGGACTATCCCTGTTGGATGCAGGCATCATAGAAAAGTTGGTTTTGAATGACCTCGATCTGGGCGTATTTTCATTTTGGAAATGCGCAGTTCATGATCCTGACGCACTGATATCCAAACTTAACAAGGAAGTTCCGACCCTTGAATCATTCCGAGAATCGCAACGGATGCTAACATCCCCAGAAGGAATACCAATTTCAGACTTGGCATGGGCACAACTAATTTGCAACCGGCTATCTTTTTCGGGGATCAGCAAAGGCGGGCCGCTTGGAGGGAACCATGGCACACAAGAGCAACTGCTCGCCAGATGGAACCCTGCGACGTTGAAAAAGCGAATCAATCACATAGCAAACATGTCGGATAAAATTGAAATCCATTGCGAAGACGCTTGTTCATTACTTGAGTTATACGCATATTGGGATGAGCGTACGACTTGCTTCATTGATCCTCCATACGTATTGAAAGGCAAGGAGCTTTATCGGAAATATTTCGAAATTGATGATCACCGCAAATTGGCTGAAATGCTTAACAGCCTATACATCGGTTTTCCCGGCGCAGACATCATCATTACTTACGACGATCATCCACTGATTCAGCAACTATATCCATACGCGAATATAGTTCATGCTACGAGAAAGTATTCAAGTGGTATGTCAACTAAGGAGTGTTGAAATATCCATGTTTTCTAAAGAAGAATATTTGAAGTCCATTCAAAAACTCGCAAAAGAAGAAAACATCAGCTTAGACGAATGCCGATTAAGAAATGTATTTAGTCGGTATCCGGTCGATCAGATTGACCGGTTCTATGATGCATGTTGTCGATTTGGAGTTAAAAACATCATAGACGCAGCAATTATCAAGTGCGGCGTAAAACCCCTGTCTTCAGACATGGGGATATAAGCCGCATTATGGAGGAAAGAAATGGAGCACAAAAACGAAAAAGTCGTTAATATTTTTCCTGCAATCATTGCGCGAGACCGCCAGAAGATATGTCAATGCAAGAACCCTACGTATATCATTGACGAAAATAATCATCTGGTTTCCTGCAAAGAATGTGGTGCAATTTTGGATCCGTGGAGCGTTTTGTTCGAAATAGCTTCTCGGTGGGAGAAAATTGCTGAAACAATGGCGGACGAAAAAGAAAAGTTGGAACTTTTGCGAGCTGAGGAGAGAAGAATTCTACGCTTTCGTGGTGTGCAAGACATCACAAGAAACTTCAAGAAAGGTATGTGGCCTGTTTGTCCTGAATGCCAAAAAGCATTCGACCCAAGCACCATTAACCACTTCGTTAATGCTAAGTTTTATGGCCTTTCATGCGACCAGCAGCAAAGTTCTGATGAACCATGATTTGAAAAGAAGGTGGATCATTACGAACGCAACAAATTTGACGCGGTATATTGTGTCTAAATGCACAAAAGAAAACGAGCCGATCAATAATCTGCAATTACAAACGATTTTGTACTGTATTCAAATCGAATTTGTCCGAAGAGGGAAGGTAGCATTTTACGATAATATGGAGGCATGGAAATTTGGACCTGTATTGCCAAACGTATACTACACATACTGCGGCTTTGGCGCTAACCCAATCACAATGAATTATCCGAATGAGAAATTTCCATCGCCGGAAGATCGTAAAATCATCGACCCTATCGTGGAAAACAAACGAAAACTCCTTCCGTGGGAATTGGAGACTCTCACCCATGATACAAACGGTGCTTGGGCGCAAACATACAGATCCGGCGAAGGAGAATATTCGATTATTCCGCGCGAACTAATGATGTAAGAGCAGAAAAAATCGGCATCTAAATCCATTAAAAATGGAGGAAGGTATTCTTATGGAAATTATAAGAGACATTGCAGAAATGCAAAAGAACTACGAAGAACTGCTGAAGTCACATCACATCACGAAAAAGGCTCTTTGCGATATTTGCGTACCGTTCAGGGACAAATACGATCTCAAGGATTCGACTGTCCTCCAGATTGCACGCAATGCAATGTCACTTTCCGAACTGATAGACATGTTTGGTTTGGATGATGACCGTGACGTTGCAAAGTCGCCTTATCCGGACGGGGATAAGCACATTCTCGCTTGTCCTCGCTGCGGCAGCGGCGAATTTCTCCACAACCCTGATGAGAATGAAAATACATACTGCGGTCAGTGCGGTCAACGTATTTTGTGGAAGGAGTGACTTAACGAATGAGCAACAGAAAGCAAATCACTCAAATGCTTTCAGATGCATTGGAACGCTATCTTGATCCGCATAACGACCAGCGCATCTATTGGGCCAAAGAGGTCACATTCGACTATGCGACAGCTCACATGGTCAGGGTGGACTATATGAAGTTTGTGCCGCTCAACAATAGCATATCCGGCATCGAAAAAGGAGACTTTTTCTGCTATGAGATCAAATCCAGCGTCGAGGATTTCAAATCACAAAACGGGCACAACATGCTCGGCGACTTCAACTACTATGTCATGCCTAATGACGTATTTGAAGCCGTTAAAGGTCGAATCCCTGCTGCTGTTGGTGTTCTTTGTCCCTCTGGAGATGGTTCGCTGAAAACAGTCAAAAAAGGCTTCCGACAGAACCGATCAAAATCAGTTACAGAAATGTTGTTGATGATGTGGAGATCATCAAGGCGAGAAGTCGTAAAAGCCAGAAACAACCCTATAACGCGATGCGAAGACTGTCGTTTTTCAAAATGGCAAGCGTGGGCAGATCGATATTCCTGCGGAAAGGTTAGAGAACTTCTGGTGTCTGGAGATCATTTCTGTCGCTGGGGAGAAAAGAAACAACAAGAGACTGAAAGGAAATGTAACTATGGAGAAAAGCGCTTTTGAAAATAACCTCAAGATGGTCATTCAAGGATTGGAGAAAAGTGTTCTTGAAGAAGCTGATGCTGAACACGGCAATTTTGCAGATCGAGCAATTAGATGTATTCCGAATGCAGATCCCGAAACACTTTCGATCCTTGTGGAGTATCCACTTCAGCAAGCGTATGAGCAAGTGCTGCTGCGCTATTCGCCGGAAGCAAAAACGAATCGGAAGCTAAGAAATGCACTGAAGGTATGGGCAGATATCTACAGTATTGTCGGCGAATTGGTTGCAGAAGTCCACGGCACTATGGTGTGTTGCAAAGACTGTTCACGCTGGATCGCAAATCGCTATATCGACTATGCAGCAGCCGGTAAACTCCCGGACATGACAATCGATGAAAAATGCTATTACAAGCCGGACTTCGGTTCGGCTGAAGATTGGATGCGGTTATGTGACGAAATCGTTAATCTGTATTACGGAAAGGCAACGGAGTTTACTATTGCATACCAGAAGCTGCGTCATTTGAATGACGATAAGACGTTATCTATCGCAGCACTTCGAAAAATGGATGGAGAACCCGTATGGGCAGTCTGCCACGAAGAGGATGCCATGGAGCCGCTGGAAATGTGGGTGCTGGTCGAAGTTACAGACGAATCCGTCTTTCTGACCAATAACCTCGGGGGTCGGACGGAATATTTTCAAGACGACGAGTTGGAAGCAGACGGGATTCTGCTGTATCGCCACCCACTCAAAAAGGCATAGGGAGGAGAAAATATGGACAATGGTGAAATGATCAGACCCACGCCTCTCACAATCCAAAATGGAGATGTCTGGCTTGAAAAAGCCGAACAGGAGCTGGGGTTGGATCCTCATGACGTTGATACTATCCGGAATATCTGGGAAGATCACAAGAAAAGAAACTCAATAGGCGTTAACGAAAGCCGACGTGAGAAATTCATCAATCCTAAAACCGGCGAGATGTTCCAGAATACGGTTGATGACAATCGTTTTTGCGGACAGTATGCAGGCTGCAAACAGGAATGTCCTGTGTTAGCAGCCAGACATGGGGCTGATTGTACAGAATGGATCAACCAGCATCCCCACCAAACGGCTCTTTTGATGGGATACGAAGTGGTTGGTTGTTCATCCTGTGAAAACCGATACGACGGGGAAATCAAAGACTGCTGCCTGAAATGCAGAGATTTCTCTGAATACAAACCGGTTCATATGTCGAACAGTGCGACAAGTGAAATCGGTAGCGTACATACCGATGAAGAACCGAAAACGGCCTTGGAAATCATCCGTAAGCAGGCAGAGACACAGGAATCTGTTATATCCATCAATCGAGTCGCAGTGTCCTGCTGCGGTTTAACCGCCAATTCGGACGAATTGGTGGATGCCCTAAATCAAGTGGAAAATGCACGGTTTGCATCAGGACAGCTTTATGCACTGCTTGGAAGCTTTGCAGGAAGAAAGCCTCCTGCAAGGGAGGTCGTTCAGGCTATCCGCAGGAAAATAGACTCTAATGAGCAGGAATCGATAAAAAGCAGGGAAAAACTTATCAAATTGAACTGTAATACCAGCTTTGCTAAGTATGTTCAGATCGTTATTCAACGCGAATATGCAAATCAGGTATTGCAAGAAACGCTCAACCAGATGTGGAATTCATCGACAGAGAATTAAAAGGAGGGCTTACCTTGGGTCAATGCTATGAATGCGAGTATTGGGAAAATCCGCAATTCCTTATGGATAAGTACGGCGAAGGCTGTGGACGTTGCACACAGGATGGACAGATTCGCTTCTGCACACATCAATGCCCCTTTACAAGCAAAAAGGAGAAAGAATAATGTTGGAAAATCCGAAAGATGCCAAAATTGTTGTTATCAACGGCAGCGGCGGTTCCGGAAAGGATACATTCTGCGCGTTTTGCGGCAAATACGCGAGATGCGAAGTGATTTCATCAATCACTCCGATTAAGGAAATCGCCAAGTCCGTCGGATGGAATGAAGAAAAGGATGAGAGGGGAAGAAGACTGCTGTCTGATCTCAAAGATGCCTTTGTCCGGTACAACGACCTCCCGATGCAATTTGTTCGACAGCATATTGAATCTGATCGACATCAATACGACATCATCTTTTTGATGATCCGCGAGCCGGAAGAAATTGCGCGAGCGGTAAAGCTATTTGATGCAAAAACCATGCTCGTTCGCCGGGGAAGTGCCATCCAGAGCAATCACTCTGATCGAGATGTGGAACAGTATCAGTATGATTTCTGTATCGATAACAGAGGAAGTCTGGAAGCGCTCGATTATCGGGCCAAAGAATTTGTTGACTCTTTGATTCATGGCTCGTCTGCAATCTCGCGAAAGCCCAATTTGGAAAATGCAGACTTCTACCAAATAGCAGGCAACATTTGTCATGCCTTTCACATGAGCAACTACAATTTCGACCTTGAAAGTGCAATCAAGCAGCTTGGCGGTCGGTGTGTGCCGCTTAGCTGTTCGGAAGCACTCAGGCACGGGTTCAATCCTGTGACGTTTAGAGCCGAAACCGTGATTATGGAGAATGTCGGTTCCGTCGGATCTTTCACGATATATAGAGCGGACTGGTATGATACTGCAAGTTTAAATTTCGATGTCGCACAAGAATTTGCAAAAATCATACTATTTTACATCACTCCAAATGGCCTGTCTGAAGCCAACAGCAAAAACTACTCTCTATCTGAAATTGATGCTTATTCCTCAAAGCTTGCTGCTGAGCTGATGATGCCAAGAGAGAAGTTTGTCGAGGCCGCACGGGATGCAGCGACAGAAGGCGGTGTTGAGATCCATAAGATTGCTGATCAATTCGGCGTTTCTGTCAATGCTGCGCAGTTCCGTGGGCATGTACTTGGTCTGTGGTAAAGATGAAAAAGGCCCGGGCATCTGGGCCTTTTTCGTATGACACCTTGACTGAACGTCAATCTTCGATAATTGATGAAAAAGATGTAAAGTATAGTTTCAATAATTGCTGAGGAAAATGCAAAGTACAGTTGGAAAAATACGTTTACAGATCGCATTTGACACCTGAAATATCTCGTGTTACAATATAAATAAGCTATAAGAAACAAATCACCTGCTAAAAGTGGGTGATTTTATAAGTTAATACTGAAAACAAAGACAGATTTAACACTATTGTTAAATCTGTCTTTTTTTATATATTAAGATTTTCAATGAACGATGAGAAAGGAGAAACACATGAGCACTCGATACCTTATTGGCTACCCTGCTGGGTTTCGCATCCGGAGCAAAAAGGATGCCAAAGAATTTATTGAAGAAATCATGCCTCTCGACAGTGATGTTGATTTTTTCGATGTCCATTCTTTGGATCCTGTGACCAAAAAACCATTGAAACGCTATCGCATCCGTAAGGAACAAAGTGGAACAGTGTACATGGGCCATGGATGGTTTGGCAAAATGGGATCAATTTGGGCTCCGCCGCCGATACTGGATGATAAAAACATCGTCAATAAGCTGTACAAAGCACGCAAATCATTTAATGCCTACTTAAAGAGCAAGGGCGTATAAAAACACATAAAAGGAGTTGAATTAAAAAAATGAAAGAAATACCTGTAATCTGCTACCCCGCTCATTTCCGTATTTGCAGTAAAGAACACGCCAAAAGGTTGATTGAAGATATTCTGCTGCCGGGTACGGACATCGACTTCGTGGACATCGAATCCCTGAACTCCCAAACCGGTGAGTATACCCTATATTACCGCATAAGCAAGGATGTGGACGGTAAGCCCAGTTTTGGACATGGACGTTTTGCCTCTGCAAACGAATTGCTCGCACCTGCTATATTCATGGATAGCGATGATGTGATTCACAAAATATTTGCTACACGCAAATCATTTAACGCACACATGAAGAGAAAGGGGTTTTAATGAATGGAAACCAAGCGTTTAAATCTGACGATCATCTGCAAGGCCGTCTACAACAGTAGCATCGATGTTCCTATTGATATGACGCTGGAACAGGCTATCGCATATGCCGATGAGCATCTGGATGAGGTCAGTCTTGGCCCTCTGAAGTATATCTGGGGAAGCGATAAGCTTGACGAGGAAAACTGCGACTTTTATGAAGGAGTGTGACGGTCGTGCTGTGTATTGAGCCTACCACAACTGCGGAAATGCTGATTTCTGAGCTGAATCGTTGGCTCCGATTCAAACGAAGCGTTGCTAACGATGCCAGCGAGCTGCCAACACTGAAAGATTTGAGTGATCATGTAAAATCACTTCTTAATGAAGCTGCCAAAAGATCGGATTTTCAAGAAGAAATCAATTCGTTCAGCAAAAACGAAAGTGTAAAAGCGGGATACCCTCTTTTGGAGCTGCATCCCGACGTTGAGCTACAGACAATGCTTCGGTGCGAATACACAAAGTCAAGCGACGATAAATGGGTCGTACGCATTTCTTCTGAATTTCCTAACAATGAAAACAGAACAATTGAGGAATTCGACATTTATGTTGCAACGATTGATGATGGCACAGGCAAGGAGCGTCTATATCCTGCAAGTGTATCGCGGAATGGGAATGATGTATCCATTCTATCATGGTATCAGGCAGCAGCAGCGTTACAGATTTCCGTTGAGCCGGATATTTTCAAGCGTTGGATGAGCATGGACGACGGTTATCGAGCCTGCAATCCGATTTGCCCCAAGTGCGGTGCGTCCATCAAAACACAGTGCCGGGATCGACGTGATGACCCGTTGTATTGTTATGAGTGCGACTGGGCATCTTTCAAAAAGTATGATCATCCCAGCGAGTTAGGCTACGACCTGAAAGCGTTCAAAAAAGAGCAGCGATACATCAGACAATCCCGCGAATACTGGATGCAGCGAAATTTCCTGTTTAACACTGCCGGTGAGTCAATTGATGGCATCTCGACATTTCTTGCAAAGAATTTTAGCAAATTTGAAAGTCCTTCTTCTATCAAGACTTCGCTTTCAGATCTGATCTCAAAACTCCAAGCCATCAATGACAAAATCAGATATCTTTAAGCTATTCCAAATGTAGTTCATCTGCATATGAAGAGAAAGGAGAAAAACAATGAACATTCAAAAAGGCGATTACGTTCAAACTCCGCGTTTCCTGAACGTCCAGATTCAAGATGTATTCCTGTCGGTGGATGACCTGAAAAAAGCAGGATACACCGAAACAACACATTTCAGAGACGAGAACTTCGAGGTTCTGGGGAAATCCATTGATTCAACCCATATGGAATTTGCCGCAGCCAGAAAGAGCCTGACGGTCTTTGTCGTCGCCAGTGCAAGACGGTATGCACCGGAAGACACGGTAGAAATTAGCATCGATGAAGTTTTCTGGAGCGAATATGATGCAAGACAGTATGCCTTAAAGGACATAGCAGACACCATTGAAGCGGAAAGTATCGACGAGGACAAGGCCGACATCGATTATGAGCTTCTGACCATCGATACGCCGGACTGCCATCATTACTGGAAGATCGAACCGGTCAAATTGCCGACACAATTTTGAAGGAGGAATAGTAAATGAATTCAAGGCACATCTGCCGTCATTGCGGAAATGATACCTTTATCGTGACGGCTCATGTCACACAGGACTGGATCGTCAACAACCGTGGCGAATTCTGCGAATGTCTTAAGGATTGCGTAGAAATAACACATGCGCCAAACGACGATGATGTCTGGGAATGCCAGAACTGCGGCGCGGATGATCCCGTTGTGCTGCGTGAAAACGAATACCCGGTAATCATCCCTATGGCTGATTTCAAGCGGTACGAAAAACTGCTCCAGCAGGATACCGTGGACTATCAGAAAGAGGGTATTGCCATGTACTCGTGTATTCGGAGTTGGACGGCGCAAATCGATGATCTTTCGGATGACTCCAACAAGATCGAGGTGAATGTCAAAGTCTGCTCATCTGGTTGGAACGAAAACATCTGGACTGTGGCGGTTATGTTTGACAATGGCTCAGAAATCGGCTATTCCGAAGTCTGCAATACATTAAAGGATAACTGGGAATTTGACTTCGACGGGAAAACGATTGTCGTTGTTCCGGTTTTTGTTGAAGATCTGTCTGCCAAATACACAGAATTTACTACGTATTCCTTTTCCATTCCGGCAAAGGAATTCTTTGAAGTCACTGCGCTGTTGCACCGTCATCCACTCGATTCTGACAATGAAACTCGATGCTATAAGAACCCCGTCGAGCATGCGGAGTGGACTTTCGAAATTGACAAGCGCACCAGCGTCACATTCTTTCTGTTGTCGAACGAGGCTAAAACGGTATATTGGATCGAAGGATCAGCAAAAGTCACAAATGAGCTTGGTGCAGTTTCTTCTTATGGCTGTGCGTTTGGTCGCTCTCTCAGTAATGTTTTCTCGTTCGAAAACGTAAACGGCAAATCGTTTACAATTACTATCGGGGCAAAAAAAGAAGGAGAGGAAAGCAATGAATACTAATCAAATTTTGTTTGGCGAAACCTATCGAGTCATGTGTCCGTTCGGAACACTCAACTATATCAGACCTACCGCTGTTGAAATGGACAAACAGGGAAGAATTGTAGTTGTTGGTGATGAATTGTTGTTGGACGGTGTTCCAACAACTAAAAAAACCAAGTATACCATTGGGCCGGACAGATGGTTGGAAGATTGGATTCCAGCCGTTCCTGTTTCCATTATAAAAGGATGCAATGCACGCCCTATGGTTGAGACACCGATCGGCATCATCGCAGCCGCCCCGTGCATGGAACCTGAATACTCCGGCCTGTGGCTGATGTTGAATGATGGACATGGAGGGGGTTCTGAATTTGCGAAGGTTGAATACGACACAAACAATGGGCGTTTGCAAATCCTCGCCTATCCTAAAGGAGCTGAGGAGGCGAGCGATGATGTCGCCCCTCAGATCTTAATTGTCCGCAGCGACAAAAGCAAAGAGGATGACTTTGTGCATCAACTCGCTGCGCGTTTGGTGTTGTTCGCTCATGAAGCAGATCCGTATAACTTTGCCGATAACCTTGAAATCGGCGAAACCTATGAAGATGCGGCTCGTAAAATGGAGGATGACCTGAAACATCCCGAATTCGTAAATAGCTTACTTCAGTCCTTATCTGAATTGCTTGACGACATTGAAATCGAGCATCTGAAGGCAGAATGCCGTCGTTTGCTGGAAAGGGTGAGAAAATATGCCGAACACTTCTGAAAAGAAACTCATTCAGATCGGCAGCATCAAACGGTCAGATGACGGGACACTCAAACTCGAAAGAGGCGCAACGGCACAAGGGTTCGTATTCAAAGACGAGGCTGCATTTTTGAACCACCCGGACGATATCTGTTACATTCCTGAGCTGAGCGATACTTGTTATACCCAAAACACTCTGGTTGAACTGTGTTGCGGTGACCGAAGTCTTGCTACTCAGATGTTTTATGCGCTGGACTGGCAGCACCCAGAAACTTTCGTTAGCGAAATGATTGCAGAAGAAGAATGGGGCTACTGTCCGAAGTGTGAAAAAATGTACCAGATGGACGGCGAACGAAAGCCTTGCCCGACATGCAATGAGATAAACTGAGTCAAAAGGAGGATGAATGAGGAGGAGCTATCCCGGCTTCTCCTCCTTCTATTTTTTAATATGGAAAAGGTATTATGTGTTATGCATCCGACAACTTTTAGCCACATGGTTGATGCAGTGAAGAATTTCACGGAGAAAGGCAGAAACAATCCAACCTTAAAGGATTCGGCGCGGTCGTACATCTACCTTCGATCGAGCGATGATATGTCGGAAGTCCTTGCTACGGCGGTGGACGGATATCGCTTAGCACGAGAGCATGTTGCAGCTCTCGATATTTCCGAGCCGTTTTCGGTTGCAATAAAGGTTCCGCGCATCACGCCGACTAAGAATGACGGATTTGTGCGTATCATTCAGCTCGATGACAACACGGTAGCGGTCAAGTTCGGAGATATCATGCTGCTATCTTCTCAGCCGGATACTCCGCTCGATGTCGAGAAACTGTTTCATAAGTTGGATGAACAAAAGCATTCAGCGATCGTCCGGCTTAACCGCGCCTATCTTCGGGATGCGGTCGTATCGCTCTATACGCCGGTATGTAAAGATGTCTATGTTTCGATAACAGACAACCCCAATGGTCCGGTAAAGTTGTCTGTTGGAAACAATGAGCGGTTTGTGCTGCCGATTCGGTTTGTAGCAAATAAAACAAGCTAAGGAGACTCAATGCAATGGAGAATAAAATATTTTTGCTTTTTGCTTGTGACGCATGGAAGTCGTACAGCACCTTGTCAATTCTAATGGCAACAACCTCCCAGCGAAAGATGGATGATGCTATTGTAAATGGCATTCGAGCAGGCAACTTCAAGTACCTCGGAGAATCCGGCGAGAAGGCAGTTGCACTGTTCTTGGAATCGAAGAACAATCCCATGGTTGATCCTGTTCAACGCTACAACAATCTGGAGTATGCCTACATCATAATTACACAAGATGGTGAACAATTGGGTTGAAAATTTAATTTGACTTCTTCGCGTGCAGATGATATAATAAAATTAAGCTATAAGAAATAAATCACCTAAAACAAGTGGGTG
>ERZ1090878.323-NODE-323-length-26947-cov-9.032463_pt1 | contig 26947 bp, 28 predicted proteins | sample MGYA00478473_ERZ1090878 | MGnify/ENA primary metagenome ERZ1090878 (study PRJEB33644, sample SAMEA5815720) | chicken gut metagenome | biome: Chicken; feature: Gastrointestinal Tract; material: Caecum | place: Ireland | collected 2019-01-01 | study: A study of the... | reverse complement strand
GAAAGGTGCTATAATTACTCTATAATGGTAAGAGGATTGCGGAAACGTGATATGGTGAAGCAATCCCTAACATTATGGGCAAAAATACAGCCCTGTACAATAAAAACGGCAATAAGGGGAAATCACAAGTGGGAAGAATTATTGCAATTGCTAATCAAAAAGGTGGTGTGGGAAAATCAACCACTGCTATTAATCTTTCTGCATGTTTAGCAGAAAAAAATCAAAAAGTATTATTGATAGACATTGATCCTCAGGGAAATGCTACCAGTGGAGTAGGGATTGATAAAAATGAGGCGGAAAATACCCTATATGAGCTGCTGGTAGGTGAATGTGAACTGAAAGACTGTATTATAGAAAATGTCTATGATAATCTTTCTCTGATACCATCTAATGTTAATCTTTCTGGAGCTGAGATAGAATTGGTAGGGATTGATGGAAGAGAGTTTTTATTAAAAAATCATATTGACACCATCCGGAATGATTATGATTTTATCATTATGGACTGTCCGCCTTCTCTGAATATCCTGACAATTAACGCTATGACAACTGCAGATTCTGTATTAGTCCCGATTCAGTGTGAATACTATGCTTTAGAGGGATTGACTCAGCTGATACACACCATAGAGTTGGTAAAAGAAAGACTGAATCCAAATCTGATCATAGAGGGTGTTGTCTTTACTATGTATGACGCAAGGACAAATCTTTCTCTTCAGGTGGTAGAAAATGTAAAGGCAAATCTGAATCAATCTATTTATAAGACGATCATTCCAAGAAATGTACGACTGGCAGAGGCTCCGAGCTACGGAATGCCCATTAATCTATATGACACCCGATCTGTGGGGGCAGAGAGCTACAGGCTTCTGGCGGATGAAGTTTTACATAGGGAGGATGGAGAATGACAGCAAAAAAAGGAGGTCTAGGCAGAGGGCTTGGCAGAGGTCTGGATGCAATGATAAGTGATACTTCAAAAACCAGATCAACGGAAAAAGTCCAGGAAAAGCCTTCACATCAGGAATCTGATCCAAAAGATAAGGTTTTTATGGTGAAGCTCAGTCAGGTGGAGCCTAACAGAAAACAGCCCAGGAAACAATTTGATGAAGACGCCCTGCTGGAACTGGCTGAATCCATAAAACAGTTCGGAGTGCTTCAGCCGCTGTTAGTTCAAAAGAAAGATGATTATTATGAGATCATCGCAGGCGAGCGGCGCTGGCGTGCATCGAAGATGGCAGGAGTGAAGGATATTCCTGTGATCGTAAAGAACTTTTCAGAACAGGAAACAGTAGAAATCTCCCTTATTGAGAATATACAGAGAGAAAATCTGAATCCTATAGAGGAAGCGGCGGCGTATAAACGGCTGATGGAAGAATTTCATCTGAAACAGGACACGATAGCAGAGCGTGTAGCAAAAAGCAGGACGGCCGTTACAAATTCTATGAGACTTTTAAAGCTGGATGAAAGAGTACAGCAGATGCTGATCTCTGAAATGCTTACTACAGGCCATGCCAGAGCGCTTCTGTCTATAGAAGATAAGGAACTGCAGTACAATACAGCTGTAAAAGTCTTTGATGAAAAGATCAGTGTCCGGGAAACAGAAAAACTGGTAAAAGAAGTGTTGAAACCCGCCGGAAAAGAGAAGCCCCAGGAAAAAGACAGAGCCCAGGATCTGATCTATGAACAGCTTGAAGAAAAAATCAAGGGTATCATAGGCTCAAAGGTAGCGATACACCGGAAAACTAAAGATAAAGGAAAGATTGAAATTTCGTACTTTTCCCAGGAAGAACTGGAACGTATTGTGGAACTTTTAGAAACTATCAGATAATACAAAGGGGTAGGAAAACAGATGAATAATTTTTTAAACGGACTGCAGCATTACTCGGGAGTCTTGGTTCTGTGCCTTCTGATCCTTGTGATCGCGCTTCTGGTCTGCATGCTGAATATGTACCTGGGATTAAGCAGACTGAACAGAAAATATAAGATCTTTATGAAGGGCAAAGACGCACAGTCCCTGGAAAAACTTTTTAAAAGAAAATTTGATATGATCGAAAAGGTTGTCAGCAATGGACAGATCAGTCTGGAAAATATCCAGAGATTGGAAAGTCTCTACAACAAGTCGCTGCATAAGTACGCGGTAGTAAAATATGATGCTTTTGAAGGTATGGGCGGAAAACTGAGCTTTGTGCTGGCAATGCTGGATAAAGATAATACAGGATTTCTTTTAAACGCTATCCACAGCAGAGATAATTGTTTTTTGTATATTAAAGAGGTGGTAAACGGGGAATCCTATGTAATGTTAACAGAAGAAGAAGTCCAGGCTCTGAAGGAAGCCGCCAACTTCGGAATAGAAGAAAGTGAATTTGATATCTGATTTTATGTAAATCAGAATAAAATATTATGTAAACCATAAGGAGAGAACAATGTTAGACATTAAATTTTTAAGAGAAAATCCAGAAATCGTAAAACAGAATATCCGGAATAAATTCCAGGACAGCAAACTTCCCCTTGTAGACCAGGTCATCGACCTGGATAAGAAGAACAGAGAGATCAAACAGGAAGTAGAAAGCCTGAGAGCAGAAAGAAATAAAATTTCTAAAATGATCGGCGGCCTGATGAAAGAAGGAAAAAAGGAAGAGGCTGAAGAGGCGAAGGAAAAAGTAACTGCCAACGCCCAGAGAGTAGAGGAACTTTCCGCTCAGGAAAAAGAAGTAGAAGAAGAGATTAAAAAAATCATGATGACCATTCCAAACATCATTGATCCTTCGGTTCCTATTGGAAAAGATGACAGTGAGAATGTAGAAGTTCAGAGATACGGCGAGCCTGCAGTGCCGGATTTTGAGATTCCTTATCATACGGATATTATGGAAAGCTTTGACGGTCTGGATCTGGACAGCGCCAGAAAAGTTGCGGGAAACGGTTTTTACTACCTGATGGGAGATATCGCAAGACTTCATTCCGCAGTGATCTCCTATGCAAGAGATTTTATGATCAACAGAGGATTTACCTACTGTGTGCCTCCTTTTATGATCCGCAGCAATGTGGTCACCGGAGTTATGAGCTTTGCGGAAATGGACGCTATGATGTATAAGATCGAAGGAGAAGACTTATATCTCATCGGAACCAGCGAACATTCTATGATCGGAAAGTTTATTGATACCATTATCCCGGAGGAAGAGCTTCCCAAAACACTTACCAGTTATTCTCCCTGCTTCCGCAAGGAAAAAGGAGCCCATGGAATTGAAGAAAGAGGTGTTTACAGGATCCATCAGTTTGAAAAACAGGAAATGATCGTAGTCTGCAAGCCGGAAGAAAGCCCTATGTGGTTTGATAAATTATGGCAGAATACCGTAGACTTGTTCCGTTCCATGGATATTCCGGTAAGAACTCTGGAATGCTGCTCCGGAGATCTGGCAGATCTGAAAGTAAAATCTGTAGACGTTGAGGCATGGTCTCCAAGACAGAAGAAATACTTTGAGGTAGGAAGCTGCTCCAACTTAGGAGACGCTCAGGCAAGAAGACTTCAGATCCGCGTAAACGGAAAAGATGGAAAATATCTGGCACATACATTAAATAACACTGTAGTGGCTCCTCCCAGAATGCTTATCGCATTTCTGGAGAATAATCTCCAGGAAGACGGCTCTGTAAAGATTCCGGAAGCACTGAGACCTTACATGGGAGGCGCTGAAGTTATTAAGCCCAAGAAATAAATGGAGGTTACCTATTGCACAGTTATTTGAAAGCAATCGGATTTTCAGATATAGCTGAAAAGAGAGAGCTGGATACCATCCTTCAGGATGTGATCCAGAACTATGACGAAAAAACCGTTGTAGAAGACAGGAGCAATCATCTGTTTACAGAACTGTCTAAAATGTACGGCTGTGATTTCGGGATCACGGTCTGCGGAGAATATGACGAGGACGATCAGTTCCAGATGGAATACTATTTTCCCTATTTCCGGGGAACCGGAGTCACTATGCAGGAAGAGGTGGTCATCGAAAAACATGCGGGGAAAGAATCCTATGCAGGGGCCTGCGACGATCTCCGCATAGGGGTGACGATTATTTTTTACCTCCAGAACGCAGGAGAATATCTGACTCAGAGAAACCGGGGACATTACTCCGGAGGCGTCCACAGCCTTACTCTTTCCGGCCTTGCCAGAAAGGGGACCATCCTTCTTCCTGTACTGAAGAAGCAGGAGAACAAAGAAGAGGAAGAAGAAAAAAGCATCAACAGAGGCAGACTCATGGCGGCAGCCAAAAACGGCGACGAAGAGGCCATGGAGAGCCTTACCATAGAGGACATGGATACATATTCTATGATCTCAAAAAGAGTGGAAAACGAGGATGTGTACAGCATAGTAGACAGCTACTTCATGCCTTATGGTATGGAATGCGACCTGTATAATATTATGGGAGAGATCCTGGAATGTTCTAAAGTCCAGAACGTGCTTACAGGAGATACCATATATGAAATGCGGATCTGCTGCAATGATATTGAACTGGATGTCTGCGTAAATGAGAACGACCTTCTGGGAGAACCCATGAAGGGAAGACGGTTTAAAGGAGTCGTATGGCTTCAGGGGTATGTGGACTTTGAATATTGAGAGTCCGGGAAAAAGAAAACAGAATAAAAAAATAGAGGCCGCCGGGTTTCTTTCAGTGAAAAGACTGGGAGAAATCCGGCGGTTTTACTTTTATTTTACAGGACTTTGCCTCTGGATTTTACATGGCTATGATAGGATTAAACTGGCTTATTCTAAACTTCTATGTCCGCAGACGCGGACTTCATTACGCATAAAAAATATTTCAGACCTGAACTACCCCGGTTTTGGAAAAGCTGATCCGTAATCTATTAATAGGAGGAAACCGTAGTATGAACGAGGAGAGGGATATACTCCGGCAGGTCAGGGCTGCCAGGGAAGATATGGGGGCGGCCGATGCATTTATTCGTACATACATGCCCTTTATTAAAGCAGAAACCGCAAAATTTCTCCGCCGCCCGCCTGTAGAGGGACATGATGATGAACTGAGCATTGCCATGATCGCTTTTCATGAAGCGATACAAAGCTATTCCCAGGTAAGGGGAGCCTTTTTTAAATACGCGGCCATGCTGATAAAAAGCCGGCTGATAGACTATCATCGGAAAGAAAAAAAACACGGCAAGGTAATCTCTCTGGAAACGCCTGTAGGAGAAGAGGAAGAAAAATCTCTGGGAGAGACTCTGTCTGACGGGAAGGACCATAGTGAGGAGATGACTCTCCGGGAGGCCACAAGAGAAGAAATCCAGGAGCTGACCAGACAGATGGCGGAATTCGGCGTTTCTCTTACAGATGTGGCAGAAAACTGTCCCAGACAGGAAAGAACGCTGAACGCCTGCAGAAAGGCTTTGTATTATGCAAAGGAACATCCTGAGATTCTGGAAGAACTGCTTCGGACCAAACGGCTGCCGACAGCCAGATTATGTCAGGAAAGCGGTGTACAGAGAAAGACTATGGAACGTCACAGAAAATATATGGTGGCTCTGCTGCTGATCTATACAAATGGATATGAAATAATCAGAGGCCATCTAAAACAGGTTATGAAAGGAGTGACAGAAAAATGAGTTATATTGTTATGGAATGCCACTCCAGCTATGCCATTCTTCTTGATGAGAACGGCTGTTTTTTCAAGGCTGCCAATCTTCATTACGAGGTAGGACAGAAGGTCTATGATCCTGTCCTTATGAAAGAAGAATCTTCCAGAAAATTCCGGCCGGCAAGATGGATCGCCGGAAGCGCGGCCGCTATAGCCGCCTGCTTTCTTCTGGTTTTCGGGGCAGGATATTATCGGAACCATATGGTTTCATATTCCTCTATTTATCTCACCATTAATCCGGAGATCCAGATGGATCTTAACCGGAGAGGAGAGGTATTGGACCTGGAAGGGATCAATGAGGATGGAAAGCTTCTTCTGGAAGGCTATGAAGGAAGAGGCAAGGACAAGACCATGGTCGCAGATGAGCTGATCGACAGAGCCATCGATATGGGATTTTTGTCTGAAGGAGGCCAGATATCTTTTTCCATAGATTCTCCCGATGAAGCCTTGTTCCGGCAATACGGAGAAGAACTGAAAGAAGAGGTGAACCGCCATCTGAAAGACAGGTTTTCGATTACTATAGAGATTATTGACCCTCATACAGGAGAGTCGGAAACAACTTCTGTAGAAAAGCCTGGACAGGAGGAAACCGGGCAGACGGAACAGGCCCAGCCCGAGCCTGAGACAGAAGCCAGCCCGCCGGCTGCTTCCAGTCCTGAACCGGCTGCCCCTCAGACATCCGGAGATTCAGATTATGGTCCCGGCAGCGGCGGGGATACACAGTACAGTCAGCCGGAACCTCAGCCGGTTCAGCCGGCAGCTCCTGTTTATTCAGAGGAGGGAGAATCTGACTATGATGAATATGAGGGGGAGAGCGATTATGAAGATGAAGAAGAGGAAGATGAGGAAGAGGACGAAGAAGAATAAAAAAATATAAAAATTTTTCAGGATACCCCTTTTTTTGAAGAAACCTTACGTATTCTATGAATACAAGAAAAAGAAAAAAAGGCCGAGGGCCATAAATGAAAGGAGCATCTATTATGAAAATGAGAAAAATTTTATTAGGAGCACTTACGACTTTTACTTTAGCAGCGTCTGTATTTATTACAGGCTGCGGCAGCCAGGACGCGGGAGGCTCTTTGCCCCCTGCAGAAGAAAGCCAGACAGAAATTCAGACAGAGACGGCCGGAAAAGAAACGGCGGCCTTGGCAGAAAAAGGAATCATTACTTTAAGTGTGAATCCGGAGATCAGCATTGAGTACGACGAAAATGGAATGGTTACAAATTTGACAGGCAATAATGTAGACGGAGAGGGAATCGTAGCCGCATGCCAGGATTATCAGGGCAAGGACTGCAGCACTGTGCTGGAAGAACTGATAAACAGGATCCATGAAGCCGGATATTTTGTAGATGAAATAGACGGACATAAGAAGAATATCGTGATCCAGATGGAGCCGGGTTCTGTCCTTCCAGATGACGATTTCCTGGAGACTATCAGCCGGGATACCCGGGAAGCAGTGGCAGGTCTGGAGCTTACTTCCGGCATTGTGACTATTGACGAGGATGACTATGATGAAAGCTACGCCAGAAATGGAAATCCATCTCCTTATATCACTCTGGAAAAGGCAAAAGAAATCGCTCTGACCCAGGCTCAGGTCTCTGAGACAGAGGCGGTTTTTGAAGACCGGGAATTTGATTTTGATGACGGAATCGCAATTTACGAACTGGAATTTACCGCGCAAGGCAATGAATACGAGTATGACGTCCATGCAGTGACAGGAAAAATCTTAAAGGCAGAACATCATATAAAGGGCCAGAACGCAGGAGATACAGACTATGGCCCGGGCAATGATGGAATTACAGATTATAGTGATACAGACTACGGCCCGGACAACGACGGCGTGACAGATTATGGAAACTCTGACTATGGTCCCAACAATGACGGCGTGACGAATTACGACGATAACGGAACCACCAACTATGACGACGGCGGAAATACTAATTACGACGACAACGGAACCACCAACTATGACGACGGCGGAGATACCAACTACGACGACAACGGGACTACCGACTATGATGACGGAAACAGCGGCTATGAGGATTAGGCCATGGAAATATCCGGCTATGCGCCATGAGTTTAAGCACCAGATCAGCCCGGGGGAGGATCTGGTGCTTTCCCAGAGACTGAGAAAACTATTTCCCCATGATAAACATGGAGGGCCTGAAGGAAGCTACAGGATCACCAGTCTTTATTTTGATACCCCCTATGACAGCGCCTACCGGGAGAAGCTGGACGGGGTGGACAGAAGAGAAAAATTCCGGCTGAGATATTATGGCACAGATACTTCCTTTATACGTCTGGAGAAGAAATTTAAAGTAAAGGGACTTTGCGGAAAGAGGAGTATTCCGGTCACCAGGGAACAGACCAAGAGGCTTCTGGCAGGAGAATATGGATTCCTTCTGGAATCAGGGGAACCTTTGCTTATTGAGTTTTACAGCAAAATACAAGGGAAATGCCTTCGTCCCAAAACCATAGTCCGGTATGACAGAGAAGCTTTTACATATCCTCCGGGGAACGTAAGGATCACTCTGGACAGGAATCTTTACACAGGACTTGGAAACAGGAACTTTCTGGATCCGGATCTTCAGGGAATCAAAGCCATGGACTTCTGTACTGTGCTGGAAGTAAAATACGATGAATTTTTGCCGGAGCTGGTGCGTATGGCCGTGCAGGTGCCGGGGCGTCAGGCAGGGGCCTGTTCCAAATATGCTCTTTGCAGGCGGTTTGACTGATCCGGAGAGAGAGGAGAGTAAAGACGATGACCTTTCAGGATATATTTAAATCAAGCTTTCTGGAAAATATTACAGGGATTTCCCTTCTGGATATGGCCATTGCCCTGATCCTGGCCTTCCTGATGGGACTGTTCATTTTTTTTATCTATAAGAAAAGCTGCAGCAGCGTAATGTATTCTGCCAGCTTTGGGACTACCCTTATTGCCCTGGCTTTGATCACTACCATTTTGATCATGACCGTAGTCAGCAATGTGGTCCTTTCCCTTGGCATGGTAGGCGCGTTGTCCATTGTCCGCTTCCGCACTGCTATCAAGGAGCCTCTGGATATCGCCTTTTTATTCTGGAGCATAGCCGTAGGCATTATACTGGCAGCAGGGCTGATCCCTCTGGCAGTTTTGGGGAGTATTTTTATCGGGGCGGTGATCTTCCTGTTTTCCAATAAGAAGACCATGGACAGCCCCTATATACTGGTAATCCACTGCGAGGACCAGGAGACAGAAGAAAAGGCAAGAGCTTTTGTAGCTTCTCAGGTGAGCAGGATGAACCTGAAAAGCAAAAGTGTGGAGGCGGGCAGGACAGAACTGAACTATGAAGTACGGCTGAAGGAAGACTGCAGCAGATTTGTGAACCAGCTGGACGCTATGGAAGGAGTCACCCACTGCGTCCTGGTATCTTATAACGGAGATTATATGGGTTAAAATATGGTAAAGCATAAACATATTGACAGGATCTGTATCCTGGCCGCTGTCCTTGCAGTCCTCCTTACCCTGGCGCTGATGAAAGGGGAAGAGCTGGGAATCCCAAAGGCAAGTGCAAATCCGGGATACGCAGAGAGACTTTTCGATGACAGCCGGGTGCACAGTCTGGACATTCAGATGGAGGACTGGAAAGGCTTTCTGGAGAAGGCGGCAGAAGAAGAATACAGTTCCTGTACTGTGGAAATAGACGGGGAGGAATTCCGTCAGGTAGGGATCCGGGCAAAAGGGAACAATTCCCTGAGTCTTACAGAAGAATACGGCCTTTCCAGATACAGCCTGAAGCTGGAGTTCGACCACTTTGCAGAAGGAGGGAATTATTATGGCCTGGATAAATTTTCCCTGGACGCCTCCTTTCAGGACAACAGCTATATGAAAACCTGGGTCGCCTATGATATGATGCGGTTTATGGAAGTCCCCGCCCCTTTATGCAGCTATGTGTGGGTGACAGTAAACGGAGAGGACTGGGGGCTTTTCCTTGCTGTTGAAGAGCCGGAGGAAGCCTTTGCCAGAAGAAACTTCGGGAAAGACCACGGCAGTCTCTACAAGTCGGACTACAAAAGTCTTGATGCAGAAAATTACGATGTAGCTCTTAGGTATATAGATGAAGATCCGGACAGCTATCCTAATATCTTCGAAAACGCCAAGACTGCTATAGGTGAAGAGGACAAAGAACAGGTGGTAAAAGCCTTAAAGGTTCTTTCCACTGGAGAGGACCTGGAAGAGGCGGTGGATATAGATGAGGTGCTCCGGTATTTTACGGTGCAGGTTTTTGTGATGAACTGGGACAGCTATCTGGGATACACAGGACATAACTATTACCTTTATGAGGATAAGGGGATCCTTTCCATACTTCCCTGGGACTATAACCTGGCTTTCGGCACCTATGCCCTGGGGATGACAGACCCTATAAAAGACCCGGAGATCCTGATCAATTATCCCATTTATACTCCTGCAGAGGGAAGTGTGATGAAAAACAGGCCTCTTTACCATAATCTGATGAAGATTGACCAGTATTTTCAAAAATATCAGCAGTATTTTGACTACCTGATCTCCCAGTATTTTGAAAACGGAAGATTTCAGATTTTACTCCAGGAGACCCGGGAGATGATCGCTTTTTATGTGGAGAAAGACCCCACGGCCTTCTGCTCCTATGAGGACCATATGCTGGCGGCGGATACACTGGAACAGGTGTGTATGTTAAGAGCCGGGAGCGTCCGGGGCCAGCTGGAGGGAGAAATCCCCGCCACCATCCGGGGCCAGCAGGAAAACCCGGAAGCCAGGCTGGAGGCGGGACATATCATACTGGAAAACCTGGGGGATTTTGAGGATTTGGAGGAATCCAGGGAAAGACATAGAATCTTTCTTGACGGTCTCTGGAAATCAGAGTAAAATAATAGAAAATGTCTGAGCTGTCAGTGGTTCTGTCAGTAAAGCGTTCATAGAGAAAATACTGACCGGAAGAGAATCTGATGGAAAGAAAAAAGCTGTGTTTTTGGCCCAGGAGGCGGAAAGCAGACAGCTCTGTTTCGCATACCTAGTGCAAAAAGGGGCTGCCGCATTAAACATATATCAGGAATAGTTATTCATTTCACAGAAAATGGACAAGTATTCTCGATTTCGGTTTAGTGCGGCAGCCCTTTGTGTATGTTCAGACAAAGCAGAAGGGAGGAGAGACATGGATAAAGTCCAGTCCAGAATAGCGGTTATCGGAATTATTATTGAGGACAGAGGAATGGCAGGACAGGTGAACGAGCTGCTCCACAAGTATGGAGCCTATATTATCGGGAGAATGGGGATCCCCTATGAAAAAAAGCAGGTGAATATTATCAGCGTTGTCCTGGACGCCCCCTCTGACGTGATCAGCGCCCTTGCAGGCAAGCTGGGAAGGCTTCCGGGGGTCAGCTCCAAGGCCATCTATTCCAAAGAAAAACCTTTGGAAAATCCCGGGAAAAAGGACGGAGAATAACTATGGACCAGAAGATCAGGGAAGAGGTATTTCAGGCCTGTGCAGAGGATCTGTGCAGAGGCAGACATCTGAGCCGGGATCAGTGGAGGATCCTGCTGGAAGGCCGGACCAGGGAGAGGGCAGAACAAATGGCAAAAAAAGCCTCTGCCTTAAGAGACCGGATCTATGGAAAAAGGATTTTCATCCGGGGCCTGATAGAATTTACCAACTACTGCAGAAATGACTGCTACTACTGCGGCATCCGGAAAAGCAACAAAAAAGCTTCCAGATACCGGCTTTCCAAAGACGAGATCCTGGAATGCTGCAGGGCGGGATACCGGCTGGGGTTCCGTACCTTCGTCCTCCAGGGAGGGGAGGATCCCTATTACAATGACCAGAGGATCACAGAGCTGGTGAAAGAGATCCGGAAAGAATTTCCCCACTGTGCCATTACCCTGTCCATTGGAGAAAAAGAAAGAGAAAGCTATGAAGCCTTTAAAAAGGCAGGAGCGGACCGGTATCTTCTCCGCCATGAGACTGCCAATGAAGAACATTACAGGAAGCTTCACCCCAAAGAGCTGTCTCTTTCCCACAGGATCCACTGCCTGGAAACCTTGAAAAGCCTGGAATATCAGACCGGCGCCGGCTTTATGACCGGCTCTCCGGGGCAGACTGTGGAAACTCTCATAGACGATCTGGAGTTTCTGGAAAGACTCCAGCCGGAGATGGCGGGCATCGGTCCCTTTATCCCCCACCATGACACCCCTTTTAAAGAGGAACCCCAGGGAGATCTGGAACTGACTCTCTACCTGCTGAGCCTGATACGCCTCCTGCTGCCAAGAGTCCTCCTTCCCGCCACCACAGCCCTGGGGACCATTGATCCCAGAGGAAGAGAGAAAGGGATCCTGGCAGGAGCAAATGTAGTAATGCCCAATCTATCCCCGGAAAACGTCCGGGAAAAATATCTCCTTTACGACAACAAGATCCACACAGGAAAAGAAGCCGCAGAATGCCTGGATCTCCTGAAAAAATCCATGAAAGAGATCGGCTACGAAATCGTAACAGACAGGGGAGATTTCTTAAGAAAATAAAAAAAATGAAGCTGCCCCATTAGGTATCCTTCAGGAATATTTATACATTTTACGCGAATTTGTCGAGCATGGCTTTGAGACCATAGGCTCAAAGCAGCGCAGACTGAGCGATAAAATGTATAAATATTCTCGATGATAATTAATGGGGGAGTTACATAAATATCAGGAGGAAAAGATAATGTATGATCCAAAATCAAAATGCGCAGATGATTTTATCAACCATGAGGAGATCATGGAGACCCTTGAATATGCAGAGAAGAATAAGCATAACAGAGAACTGATCGATCAGATCCTGGATAAGGCCAGACTGAGAAAGGGACTGAGCCACAGAGAGGCGGCGGTCCTTCTGGACTGTGATCTGGAGGATAAGAACCAGGAGATCTATGCTCTGGCAGAGCAGATCAAAAAGGATTTCTACGGAAACCGGATCGTGCTTTTCGCGCCTTTGTATCTTTCCAACTATTGTGTCAACGGCTGTGTATACTGTCCATATCACGCCAAGAACAAACATATCCCAAGGAAAAAACTGACCCAGGAGGAAATCCGCCGGGAAGTTATCGCCCTTCAGGATATGGGACATAAGAGACTGGCCCTGGAGACAGGAGAGGATCCGGTGAATAATCCCATTGAATATGTACTGGAAAGTATTAAGACTATCTACAGCATTAAACATAAAAACGGCGCCATCCGCCGGGTAAATGTAAACATTGCCGCCACCACGGTGGAGAACTACAGGAAGCTGAAAGAAGCAGGGATCGGAACCTATATTCTGTTCCAGGAAACCTATCATAAGGAAAGCTATCTGAAACTCCATCCCACAGGTCCTAAGCATGATTATAACTATCACACAGAAGCCATGGACCGGGCCATGGAAGGCGGCATTGACGACGTAGGATGCGGCGTCCTCTTCGGACTGGAAATGTACCGCTATGAATTTGCCGGCCTGCTGATGCATGCAGAACATCTGGAAGCTGTATACGGAGTAGGACCCCATACCATCAGCGTGCCCAGAGTAAAAAGGGCGGACGACATTGACCCGGATACCTTTGACAACGGGATCGATGATGATACCTTTGCCAAGATCGTGGCCTGTATCCGGATCGCGGTGCCTTATACCGGTATGATCATTTCCACCAGAGAGAACCAGAAATGCAGAGAGAGAGTTCTTCATCTGGGAATCTCCCAGATTTCAGGAGGCTCCAGGACCAGCGTGGGAGGATATGTGGAGCCGGAACCAGAGGAGGAATCCTCAGAGCAGTTTGAAGTCAGCGATAACCGTTCCCTGGACGAGGTGGTCAACTGGCTGATGGGAATGGGCTATGTGCCCAGCTTCTGCACCGCCTGTTACCGGGAGGGAAGGACGGGAGACCGGTTTATGTCCCTTTGCAAATCCGGACAGATCCAGAATTGCTGTCTTCCTAACGCCTTAATGACTCTGAAGGAATACCTTATGGACTATGCTTCTCCGGACACTGTGGAAAAAGGTCTGAAGCTGATCCAGGAGCAGATCCAGGAGATTCCAAGAGAAAAGACCAGAGAAATTGTAAAGGAACGGCTCATAGAGATCGAGAAAGGAAACCGGGACTTCCGGTTCTGATACAGACAGGAGGCCTTACATGGGAGGAATGAATCAGACGCCTGCCTCTGAGCGGGTGCATATCGGATTTTTCGGAAAGCGGAACGCAGGAAAATCCAGCGTGATGAACAAGGTGACAGGACAGAATCTGGCGGTAGTGTCCGACGTAAAGGGAACTACTACAGATCCGGTGTATAAAGCTATGGAGCTTCTCCCCTTAGGCCCGGTAGTGATGATGGACACTCCGGGGATCGACGACCAGGGAGAACTGGGCAGCCTGCGGGTGAAAAAAAGCTATCAGGTGCTGAATAAAACAGACGCCGCAGTGCTGGTCATAGATGGAAAGAATGGGATGAGCCAGGAAGATCAGGCCCTTTTGGAGCGGATCAAAAAGAAAAAGATCCCCAGCATCCTGGTGCTGAACAAAAGAGATATGCTGGAGCCGGAAGAGGTCTGTCAGACCCTGGCCGGACTGCCAAAAGGATATGAGGAAGGAAGAGATTTTCTGTGGGTCAGCGCCAGAGAAGGCACCGGGATACAGGAACTGAAAGAAAGACTGGCCGTCCTGGCAAAGCCGGAAGAAAATCAGAAAAAGATCATTGGAGATCTTCTGTCTCCGGGAGACTTCGTAGTCCTGGTGGTGCCCATTGATAAGGCGGCGCCAAAGGGAAGGCTGATCCTGCCTCAGCAGCAGACTATCCGGGATATCCTGGATTCCAACGGGATCTCTGTAGTTGTGAAGGAAGACCGGCTGAAGGAAACCCTGGAAGGCCTGGAAAGGAAACCCAGGATGGTGGTCACAGACAGCCAGGTATTTAAAAAGGTTTCCCAGGATACCCCGAGGGAAATCCTCCTTACATCCTTTTCCATCTTGTTTGCCAGGTATAAGGGAAATCTGGAAACCACAGTGCAGGGAGCCAGAGCACTGGAGGATCTCAGAGACGGAGACCAGGTGCTGATCAGCGAAGGCTGCACCCATCACAGACAGTGCGGGGATATCGGCACAGTAAAGCTTCCTGGATGGATACAAAAGTATACAGGAAAAAATCTGAAATTTTCCTTTACCTCAGGAACAGAATTCCCGGAAGAACTGGGAGAATACAGTCTCATCGTCCACTGCGGGGGCTGTATGCTCAATGAGCGGGAGATGAAATACCGGCTAAGCTGCGCCCAGGATCAGGGAGTGCCTATGACCAATTATGGGATCCTTATCGCCTATATGAACGGGATCCTGGAAAGAAGTCTGGAACCCTTCGGCCTTTAAGAAAGGACAGATACAGATTCTCTTTCTACCAGTTCCACATCCAGGATGATGTTTTCTCCGGGGGCGGTTTTGGGATCTTGCAGCTTTTTCATGAGAAGCTGACAGGCAATCTCTGCTTTTCGGGAAATGTCCTGGCGGATAGTAGTGAGAGGGGGCATGGCCAGAGAACTCATAGGATTGTCGTCAAAGCCTACTACAGAAAAGTCACCGGGGATCTCATATCCCTGGCGGCGGGCAGCGGCAAAGATTTCATAGGCCATGCTGTCTGCATTAATGAAAATGCCGGTTACAGGATCGGGGCCCTTTTTCAGTTCTTTTAACATGGAGTCCAGATTTATTTTGGAAAAAATCTGGATCCGGTTTTTGGGAAGGGAGATCCCGGCTTTTTTCAAAGCATGGGTAAAGCCCTGGAGACGGTGCATCACAACTCCGTTGCCCAGAGCCTTAGGTCCTATGAAAGCCAGATTTCTGTGGCCTTTGGAAAGGAGATATTCAGCGGCCAGCTCCCCTCCCCGGAAGTCGTCGATGCCGACGTTGGTGATCCGTCTCACAGTACTGTAGCTGTCAGTAAATATGAGGGGAATGGGATTGTCTTCCTGGATCTGACGGATATTTTCGTCAAAGGCGCCGATAAAAACAGCTCCGGCAACCTGCCAGGATTTCAGACAATAGTTGATCTCAGAATAATCCCGGATAAAGTGGAGCATAAGGTCATAGCCGTTTTTCTGTATTTCCCGGGCCAGTTCTCCGCAAAAGTAGCTGTTATAGGAATCCATCAGAGGATTTGGGGAGTCTGTCTTATCCGGCAGCATGACGGCCACCAGTTTTGAAGAATGAGAAGCCAGAGCCCTGGCGGAAGAATTGGGGATATACCCCATTTCTTCCGCTATTTTTCTGATCTTTTCCGCAGTCTGAGGAGAAATATCTTTCATTTTTCCATTTAAAGCCCGGGAGACGGTCATTGCGCTTACCCCGGCTTTTTTTGCAATGTCTTTTAATGTGACCATAAATCCCTCCATAAGTTAACGCTAACGTTATTATAACGGAAAAAAACTAAATATGCAAGGAAATAGCAGATATATTGACATAAATAGAGGGAGGTTATATAATCTAATAGACGTTAACGATAACGTAAAAAATCGGTGAATTAATAAAAAACAGCAGATTTTTGCAAGGAGGAAATATGTTGGATCAAAATTGGAAGGTTCAGGTACATCCTGAAGCAAAAAAAGAAAACATCCTGCAGGGAGACAAGTACAGGATCACCTTGCTTACAGAAGGTCTGATCAGACTGGAATACAGTGAAGAAGGGGTTTTTGAAGACCGCGCCACTCAGTGCGTGTGGAACAGAGATTTCCCTGAAGTAAAATTTTCTTATGAAGAGACAGAGGACAGCCTGGAGATTTTTACTTCTGAGGTCCATTTGATCTATAATAAGCAAAAGTTTTCCCCTAACGGTCTTTCTATCCAGGCGGTTGGAAATTTCAGCGCCTATGGCAGCATCTGGCATTACGGAGATGATTTCCATGATCTGGGCGGAACTGCCAGGACCCTGGATGAGGCAGACGGAGAAATTCCCCTGGAAAGAGGCGTTATAGGAAGAAACGGATTTTCACTTTTAGATGACAGCAGGTCTCTCTTGCTCAGAGAAGACGGATGGATCGAGCCAAGAGAAAGACAGGAGGAAGACCTGTATTTCTGGGGTTACGGACACAGTTACAAAGAGGCTCTCAGAGACTTCTATTATCTCTGCGGAAAAAGTCCCATGGTTCCCAGATATGCTCTTGGAAACTGGTGGAGCCGTTATTATAAATATACAGAGAAAACCTACAAAGATCTGATGGAACGTTTTGAACAGGAGCAGATCCCCTTTTCTGTGGCAGTGATCGATATGGACTGGCATCTGGTAGACATTGATCCGAAATACGGAAGCGGATGGACCGGATATACCTGGAACAGAGAGTTCTTTCCGGATCCGGAAGGCTTCCTGAAATGGCTTCATAAGAGAAACATGAGGGTGACCTTAAACGTCCATCCTGCAGACGGGGTACGGGCCCACGAAGAACAGTACAGAGCAGTGGCAGAGGAGATGGGGGCAGACTGGGAAAAAGAGCAGCCGGTAAACTTTGACCCTGCAGATCCTAAGTTCCTGGAAGCCTGCTTTAAACACATTTATCACCCCATGGAAGACCAGGGCGTGGACTTCTGGTGGCTGGACTGGCAGTCGGGAGGGATCAGCAAGGTAGAAGGGCTGGATCCTCTTTGGGTGCTGAATCATTATCATTATCTGGACAACAAAAGAGGGGGAAAACGTCCTATGACCTTTTCCAGATACGCAGGACCGGGCAGCCACAGATATCCTATCGGATTTTCCGGAGACACCATCATCACCTGGGAATCTCTGGACTTCCAGCCTTACTTTACCTCTACAGCTTCCAACATTGGCTACGGCATGTGGAGCCATGATATCGGCGGCCACATGAGAGGCTATAAAGACGACGAGATGGCGGGACGCTGGGTACAGCTGGGAGTGTTCTCTCCGGTGATGCGTCTCCATTCCAGCAACAGCGAATTCAGCGGAAAAGAGCCCTGGAGATACCGGAAAGACATTGGAGAGATGATGAAGGACTTCCTCAGGCTGCGCCACAGGCTGGTGCCTTATCTTTACACCATGAACCACAGGGCTTATGAAGAAGACCTTCCTTTGGTCCTTCCTATGTACTACGACTATCCGGAAGCGGAAGAAGCCTATCAGGTGCCAAACCAGTATGCCTTCGGCACCCAGCTGCTGTGCGCGCCTATCACTACGCCTCAGATCGGAAAACTGAATGTGGGGAAAGTAAAAGTATGGCTTCCTGAAGGTACATACTATGATGTGTTCACCGGTATGAGATACCAGGGAGGAAGAATGATCCAGATGTACCGGAATCTTTCCTCCTTCCCTGTCCTGGCCAAAGCAGGAGCTATTATCCCCATGACCCAAGAGCTGGACAGCATCCAGAAAAATCCGGAGAAACTCTGCGTCCATGTATATCCGGGAGGAGACGGAAGCTTTGTCCTCTATGAGGATGACAATGAGACAGAAGCCTATAAGGAAGGAAAAGGAGTGAAAACCGCCATCACTTTCTCCTGGAATAAAGAAGAGAAAAAAGGAGAGCTGGCGATCGCTCCGGGAGAAGGATGTCTGGAGCTTCTTCCCCAAAAGAGAAGCTGGAAGGTGATCTTCCACGGATTAAAGGCCTGCGAGCCGGAAAGCATCCGGTATCAGGGAAGCGCTTCTGAGTGGATCTATGACCAGGAAAAAGCCAGTCTGTGCTGCTGTCTGAAAGACTGCGACCCGGCCCAGGAGATCCGGATCCTGGTCAAAGGAGCAGAAGAGGAAGAAAACCATATCTCAGAAAGATGCTTTGCCTTCCTGAATCAGGCAGAAATAGAATTTAGCTTAAAAGACCGGCTGTACCGGACGATCCTGGAAGGATCCGACAGACTGATCCTTCTGTCCCAGCTCCAGACCATGGATCTGGATCCCGATCTGTTGGGCGCGCTGACAGAAATCATCACCGCATAAAAACTTTTACAGCAAAATAAAAAGAACCAGCTTCTTTCTGGTTCTTTTTATTTTGCCCTGATCTGTGATCTTTACTGCAATGCAGTCTGTTTTACCCTGTTCAGCGCTTTGGACACTGCGGGGATGGAGATGATGATCACGGTAATGATCCCTTCTGCCAGCAGGTAGCTGTAGTTGTATACGATGGGGTATACGCTGGTAAGGGCTTTTGGAAAATTATCCGGCATGTAGTCCATCCAGTAGAGATAACCTCCCAGAGCGTGGAAGGCCCCTCTGGCGACGACGGCGGCTATGTAGCCTTTCAGCAGGCCGTGTTTGCTCTTGGCAAAGAATCCTGCCACGCCCAGAGCCGCAAAAGCCAGGATATAGTCGCAGCATACCTGGAAGAAAGAAAGTACATAAGGTTCCTGGATAAACTGCAGGATACCGTACGCCAGGCCTACTAAGACTCCGGTTTTGGGACCGTACCAGTTTGCCACCAGGACAATGAAAAGCATGCTGCACAGAGTCACGCTTCCGCCCCAGGGCATATTAAACAGCTTCAGGTAAGATGTGATAAAGGCCAGAGCCATGGCCATGGCGCAGAATACCAGCTGTCTGGTCCCCATTTTTTTCTTTTCTGAAATCCTGCCTGCAAAGATCAGAGCAGCCGCGAAAAGGATGATCCCTGCGGCGATACAGAGCACATACCCGGCGGCAGTCAGCCCTCCTTCTGCATTTACAAGAAATTGAAACATAAAAAATCCCTCCTGTTCCCAAGACAGAAAATATGATATACACATCTGAAAAAAATGTCAAGAGCGGAAAAAAATAGTTGCGCCCGCTACTAATTTGCGGTATAGTATGTAAGTGCGCAAAGGAGGAATCTATTATATGAAAGATCATTTTTCGGATATGGGCCGGTATGTTTCCATCTTTGACAGACTGATGAAAATGTATTATGACCGCAGTCTCTGTGATTATGAGATAGGGTGGGGGCAGCAGTTTTATGTGGAATATCTCTATGAACACCCTGGAGCAACTCCCCAGGAGATGGCTTCCTGTATACGGGTGGACAAAGGGACTTTGTCAAAAACTATAAAGAAACTTGACGAGATAGAATATATCCGGGTGGTCAGCGACGAAAAAGACCGGAGGGTAAAACATTTATATCTCACAGAAAAGGCAGTTCCCGCCGCCGAAAAGATCAAAGAGGTGCACGCCGGCTTTTACCAGGTTTTCACAGAGGGGCTCTCTTTGGAAGAGTTGGAGTCCGCAGAAAAAACTTTACGGAAAATGACAGAAAACATTAGTCATAAAGTATGGCACAGAATGGAGGAACATCATGGAAAATCATAAAAGCACACAGCTCAGCAGCCAAAAACGAACTTTTATTTTTATATGTCTGGTGGTCTCAGGGATCGCCTCTTCCACCCTGGCAACAGCCATGACCACGGCTCTGCCTAAGGTGGTGGAATACTTTGGGATCAGTACTTCAGTGGGGCAGTGGATCACAAGCGGTTATTCCCTGGCAATGGGAGTGATCATGCCCCTTACCGCCTTCCTGATCACCCGGTTCCCTACGAAGAAGCTCTATCTTACAGGTATCGGAAGCTTTATCTTAGGACTTTTGATCAGTATCTTTGCCGGAAACTTCGGGATCATGATGGCAGGAAGAGTCCTTCAGGCCTGCGGAAACGGCATTTTAATGTCTGCGGCGCAGGTGGTGATCCTCACCGTCTATCCTATTGAAAAAAGAGGAACCATGATGGGAACCTACGGACTGGCAACTACCGCCGCTCCCATCATTGCACCTACCATTGCAGGGCTGATGGTCGACGCCTTTGGATGGAAATCTATTTTCTATGTAGTTCTGGTGATCATGGCGTTTTCCTTTATCCTGTCCGCCGTTGTTTTTGAAGATGTGCTGGAGCTTCAGGATAAGAAATTTGATTTTATTTCCTTTGTGGAAAGTATTATTGCCTTTGGAGGCATTACCCTGGGAATCGGAAATCTTACCAGTTTCGGACTGATCAGCATAGAGGGAGGCCTTCCTCTGGCTGTAGGAATTGTGGTCTGCATCTTCTTTGCAGTCCGCCAGTGGGGACTGGAGAAACCTTTCCTGGATGTGAAGATCCTGAAAAACAAGAATTATGCAATAAGCGTGATCTCCAGCATGCTGCTGTATCTGGTGATGATGGGCTCTTCTGTAATGATGCCCCTCTATGTACAGAGTGTTATGGGATACTCTGCCGTAGTCTCCGGTCTGGTCACACTGCCGGGCTCCCTGGCCACTGCGGTGATCAGTCCTCTGGCAGGAAAGATGTACGATAAGATGGGAATTAAGAAGCTTTTTGTGATCGGCTCCGCGGTGTTCGTAGGCATTATGACAGTAGTAAGTGAAAGCTCCGCAGCTGCCTACGGAGACAGAGCCCTGATCCATGGAATGAACATTTCCTTCCTCTGGATGGCGGCAGGAGCTCTGATCCTCCTTCTGATCTCTATTTTCGGGGTTCGAAAAAACCTGGAACAGAAGGGAAGACCTTATTAAAAAAATATCCCGTGAAGATCCAGGATAAACCTGTATCTCACGGGATATTTTCAGTTTTCGAAAGAAGAGTCTTTTTCCAGTCTGCGGAGCTTCTGCAGTCCTTTTGGATTCTGCTTTTCCAGCCGTCTCTCCAGGATCTCCTGCTTCTGTTCCAGATGCTCCCGGACATTGGGATGCTCTTTTAAAAGCCTGTCCCGGAGGATCCGTCTTCTTCTCTCGATGAGACTCAGGACAAGAGAGCTTTTTTCCCTTACCTGAGGCGGAAAATCATCAATGTGTAGCTCCAGTCTCCGGAGGAGTTCATCCTCATCCAGAGGACTGAGAGAATGCCAGAAATCCAGTTTTTCTTCCAGACCTGCTTCAGAGAGCTTTTCCAGATCAGAGATGCCGTGGATCTGCTCTACCACATATTTTACCTGCTTTTCGATTTCTTTTACCGCGTCTGCTCCGAATACCCAGGCAAATTCTTCCAGAGAATTTTCTTCTTCGGGGGTAAGGGAATAAAAATGCCTTTTATGAAGGATTTCCATTTCCTTTTCCGGAATATCCAGAGGAAAAGGTTCCCTCAGTCCCAGATCATGGAGAGCGGATACAATGGTCCTGCGCACCATGCCTTCCCGGATCAGATGGCCGATCCCCAGGCTGCGCATCTGTTCGTTTATATTTTCCCCATGCTCTGTGATATAAAACCGGATCCCTCTCTTTTTCAGTCTTTGGGCCAGTCTTTCCAGTCCGTCCGCCGCAGTGATGTCCAGGCTGTTGACGGCTCCTGCATTGAGGATCACGGCCTTTGTATCTTCCTGAAGGCTGTTTTCAATATCTTCCTGGAGGATCTTAATATTGGCAAAGAAAAGATTTTCGCTGAACCGGTAGATCTGCACATTTTTTACAGGATAGGCAAAGCGGTTTTTCCCGAGATCATAGAAATCCTCCTTCCCAGGCACCATACCCTGAAAATACCGGGGAGGATTTGTGGCTTTCAGGATCACCGCTGCAAAAGACAGAAGGATCCCTACCACTACTCCGTAGATAGTCCCAAGAAAAAGGACGGCGGCTCCGGCGGCCATGAAAATAAAGAATTCCTGCCTGCTTACTTTGAACAGCCGCACTGCAAGGTGCCCTTCCACAACGCTCATCAGAGCGGAGATCACAATGGAAGTCAGCACAGGTACAGGGAGATATCCGATAAAGCCGGTGGCGCACAGAAGGATCACGCCCATGACAATGCCTGCGGTCAGAGACACAGCCTGGGTCTTCCCTCCGTACTGATCGTTCATGGAAGTCCTGGAAATACTGCCGTTTACCGGACAGCAGCCGACGGCTCCCGAGGCCAGATTAGCCGCCGCATAGGCCAGGATCTCCTGACGGTCATTGAGAGGATAATCGTTTTTGGCGGCAAAGTTGTTGGCCCCAAGAAGGGATTCCGACATGATCACCACCGCTACCATCAGTCCCCGGCCTGCCGCCTGGGTAAGATCTACATTGGAAAAATCAGGGAGAAAAAGCCCTGGAAGACCGGCGTCTACCTGATCTAAAAGAGCCACTCCATGATCCTGGACATGGAAAATACCGGTGAGAGCTACGCCGGCGGCCATAACTGCGATGGCCATGGGAAATCTGGGAATGAACTTTTTCCCTAAAAGGAGGACTGCCAGAGACAAAAGCCCCAGGAGCAGAGAAGGCCAGCTGATATGAGCAAGGGCCTCCGCCAGATGGTGAAGGAGCTCCGGCAGCTCCCCGGTTCCCGCGGGACTTCCCAGAAGCTTGGGGATCTGCATAAGGATAATGGTCACGGCAATGCCGCTGATAAATCCTCCCATTACCGGGGTGGAGATAAAGTCTACGATCCGGTCTGCGTGGAGAAAGTAAAACAGCAGGAGCCAGAGACCTGCGAAAAGAGCAATGGCCGGGACATAGTCCATGGCGGCGCTGCTTTCAAAGGAAATGCCCAGAGTGGAAAGAGCCGCCCCTACGATAGCAGCAGGAGCCGCGTCCACCCCGAAGATAAATTGCTTTGAGGTGGAAAACAGGGCGAAAACAAGGATGGGCAGCAGGGAACCATAGAGGCCGTAAACGGCCGGGAGCCCTGCAATCTGGGCGTATCCCATGGAGATGGGAATGGAAACCGCCGCGATAATGATCCCAGAGAACAGATCCCTGGGCAGGTATTCTGTTTTATAGTTTTTTAAAGTTGGAAATAGAGAGAGTTTCATAGATTTATTTTGCTTCCTTTTTTATTTATATTGAAACAGATTTCTATATAGAAAATCCTTCCCTCCAGCCGTGCCCGGATCTGTCCATGCATCTGATCTGCAAATTCTTTTGCGATGGAAAGGCCGAGGCCGCTGGAGGTTTTGCTTCTGGCTTCGTCTGCCTTATAGAACCGTTCAAATACTTTTTCTGGATCGATCTTTTCCGGATCCCGGACTTCGTTCCAGATCCGGATCAGGCTTTTTCCTTCTTTTTCTTCCAGAGAGAGCCCGATCCCCTTTGCCCCGTGATCCAGGGCGTTTTTGATCACATTTTGGAACATTCTGTGAAGAGCGGCTTCATTCCCTTCAATATACAACAACTGATCTGTTATACGGATCTCTGGCCGGATCCCCTTTCCGGTCCACTCATCATAATAAGAAAAAATCGTCTGCTTCAGGACCTGATTGATACAGCAGGGCTTCAGTTCCAGGTGGAAACTGTCGTTTTTCAGCTTGGTAAAGAGAAACAGCTCTTCCAGCATTTCTTTCAGGCTGTGGATCCGCTCCTGGATGATAGCCATGTAATGTTTCTGCTCTTCCCGGTCGTCGCATTGTTCCAGAAGCTGGAAGTATCCGTCCAGAGAAGTCAGGGGAGTCCGGATATCATGGGAAAGATTGGTGTAAGTATCGGAGATCATCTGTTCTTTTTCCAGATACTTTTTCCTCTCTTTTTTCCGGTCCATGAGAAACTGGTTCAAAACCTCCATCAAGTCCTTTAAGCCTCCAAATCCCGTGTCCCCGGTGATCAGCATATTGCTGTCGTTTTTCAGGAGAAACCTCAATTGGCGGCAGATGTCTCCCACCTGCCGCTGAAATTTCCAGAAAAGGATTCCCTGTATGAAAATGATAAGGATCAGAAAACAAATCAGTATCTTCAACTTAAATATCTCTCTTTCTGAATATCTGACTGGAAAGAATGGTTACCGCCGCTCCCAGCGCAATAGCTACAGCCAGAGCTTCTCCGCATGCCTTTGCCGAGGGGGCCATATCAAGAAGAGCCATCCGTCCGGTTACCGTATAGCGGAGGAGGACAAAATCGTTGAACCCCAGTTTTGCCGCCACTTTATCCACCGCGCTGTATAAGATCACCATTACGTTCATGCAGAACAGGATCCCGAAAGTCATGCTGAATACATTGTTCCGGATGATCACTGTAACAGCCATGCAGATCAGGAGCAGGGCGTAATGCAGGAGGGTCTGGGTTCCGGCGTAGGCTGCAAAATCCCGGACAGCACCGATCTGAAGTTCATGGAAACAGGCCGCCTGGGCTATGGCCTGGATCACAAGATAAAAAGCCATTGTGAGGATGGTATAGACAAACAGAGCCACAGCCTTGGAAAGCACCAGGTTTCCCCGGTTTTTCATCTGTCCGCCGATGTTTTTCACATATCCGCTGCTCACATCTGAGGAAGAAAAGAGAACAGCGAAAATCACCATAAACAGAGCGATGAATTTCCCGTGGAGACTGGCATAGGACAGATCATAGAGCGTTACCTGTTCTCCCGGCTGTGTGGGGATGGTCACATCCATTCCCAGATTTACAGGCTCTTCCTGGGAAGCACTTTCCTGCTGGACGGTCTGAGTACTACTTTGTGCCTCTTCTTTCAGCATATTGTAGTCAATCACAGACATGGATGTGGTAAAGATCGTGGCAGCCGCCAGTATGATCCATATCATATAAAAGCTTTTCATCCGAAACATCCGGTACAGATCCATTTTAATACAATTCAGCATTTGAAGCACCTCCTGTGAGATTCAGAAAATAAGTTTCCAGTTCTTCACTGGTTATGGTAATTCCTCTGACCGGGATCCCGGCCTTTGAAAGCTCCATATTCAGCAGAGGGCTTTCGTTTAACCGCTCAAAAACCTGTATATGATTTTTATCCGTTACCTGATATCTGGAAAATCCCAGCCTGTCCAGTACAGGAAGGGCGCCCTCCGGGTGATCCAGGGTGATCTCAATCCTTTCGCTGCACCGCTGCATCAGCTTTTCTCTGGTCAGCTCCTGCAGGAGGGCGCCGTTATGGATGATCCCGTAATCTGTGGCGATCTTGGACAATTCCTCTAAAATATGGCTGGAGATCAGAATGGTCATGTTCCGTTCCTGCTGGAGCCTCTGCAAGGTATCCCTCACTTCGGCGATCCCCTGAGGGTCCAGGCCGTTGATAGGCTCATCCAGTACCAGAAGATCCGGTTCCCCTACCAGGGCCAGGCCGATTCCCAACCGCTGCTTCATGCCAAGGGAGAAGTGCTTTGCCTTCTTCTTCCCGGTATCTCCCAGCCCCACAGTTTCCAGGATATCTTCGATATAGCCTTTCTTATGGATCCCGCAGAACAGACACTTGGTCTTAAGATTTTCATAGGCGGTCATATTTTCATAGAGCCCCGGGGCTTCAATGAGACAGCCGATCCTGGAACGCATATGTTCCAGCTCTCTGCCGCTATAACCGAATATTTCAATTTCTCCTTCCGTGGGTTTGGAAAGGCCGCTGATCATTTTCAGACAGGTGGTTTTTCCCGCTCCGTTTCTTCCGATGAATCCATAGATAGCGCCCTTTGGTATATGAAGGTCTACATGATCCACTGCATGATGATGGCCGAACTTTTTGGTCAGGCCTCTTGTACAAAGTAAATAATCACTCAAGTCATTCATCTCCTTTTTTGTTTCTGATCTCATCTTATCGGAAAAGTCCAAATAAAAAGCAAATCAAAAGTAAAAAAAGAGTAAAGTTATCCATGAAGACGGTAACCGATGCCCCATACAGTTTCAATGTATTCCTCAGAAGTGACTGCCTTGAGCTTTTTGCGGATATTGCTGATATGCACATCCAGAGTTTTGGTTTCTCCCATATAGGGTTCCTCCCAGGCGTAAGAAAAAATATCTTCTTTGCTGAAGACCTGCCGGGGATGGCTTACCAGAAGCTCCAGGATGGCAAATTCCTGTTTGGTGATCCTGGGGATCTCCCTTCCGCCGATCTTTACCTGATAATTGGTTTTGTCCAGGACCAGGTCTTTATAGGCCAGCCGGCCGGAGCCTGTTTCCCTCCCCGCATGGCGCAGCTGGACCTGGATCCTTGCCAGCACCTCCGGAAGCTCAAAAGGTTTGGTGATATAATCGTCGGCCCCCTGGGTCAGCAGCCCGATCTTTTCATCCAGACTGTCTTTAGCCGTTAAAACGATCACCGGAAGATTACCCTTCTTGCGGATACTCTTTAAAACTTCTTCTCCTGAAATCCCCGGAAGCATCAGATCCAGCAAGACCAGAGAAACAGACTTCTGCATTTGAAGGATCAGTTCCGCCTCTGTTCCGGAAAAAGCCTGGATCACCTGGTAGCCGGCTTTTTCCAGAGCAGTCTCCAGCAGGTTATTAATATTTGTGTCATCCTCAACTACCAGGATGTTAATAGGATTTTCCATAGTGCCTCCTTCTTTAATACTTGGGGGAATATCAGTTCCATTCCTCCTGCAGCAGCAGATTTATCCTCTGTCATCTTTTTCTGTGATTTCCCAATGTCCATTTGATCCGCGTCCAACATAATATATATTTTCCATTTTATTAATATGGCGTTTTATGGTTTTTGAGCTTACACCTAATGCAAT
>ERZ1090878.315-NODE-315-length-27207-cov-8.950575_pt1 | contig 27207 bp, 29 predicted proteins | sample MGYA00478473_ERZ1090878 | MGnify/ENA primary metagenome ERZ1090878 (study PRJEB33644, sample SAMEA5815720) | chicken gut metagenome | biome: Chicken; feature: Gastrointestinal Tract; material: Caecum | place: Ireland | collected 2019-01-01 | study: A study of the... | reverse complement strand
TGAAATTTCATAATAATAATAAAAATGGATCGTGGCAAACTAAACTGTATAGACGATCCTTTTTTATTTGAGGTGAAGAAAATGTGCGGAATCATTGGTTACACCGGTGAAAAAGACTGCGGCGGCATTCTGATCAAGGGACTGAAACAGCTGGAATACCGCGGCTACGATTCGTGCGGCATCGCGGTGGTACAGGGCGGAAAAATCGACTGTGAAAAGCAGGCCGGTCGCGTCAGCCAGTTGGAAAACACGGCCATGCACGGCAAAACCGGCATTGGTCACACACGCTGGGCCACGCATGGCAGACCCACGGCAGAAAACGCCCACCCCCACTTAAGCACAGACGGCCGCTGGGCCGTGGTGCACAACGGCATTATTGAAAACGCCGGCGCCCTGCGTGCGCAGGCCGCGGAAAACGGGTACACATTTCACTCCGAAACCGACACAGAAATTGTTTGCGCGCTTTTAACGCAGCTGGAGGGGAACGACCCCCTGCAGGCACTTGGCGAAGCCGTGCAGAAGCTGGAGGGTTCGTTTGCCCTGGCGGTGCTGCACGAGGGCGACGAAGCCATTTACTGCGCCAAAAAGAAAAGCCCGCTGCTGCTTGGAAAAGGAGAGGGCGAAAACCTTTTGGCTTCAGACGTAAACGCCCTTGCAGGCCTGTGCAGCGAAGTGTACCGCATGGCGGACGGTGAGCTGGCCAAGATCACCAAAGACGGGATATGCCTGTTTGACTTTTCGGGTGCGCCAGCAGAATGCGCCTTTGTGCCGGCGCCAAGTACAGCCGATGCGCACGAAAAAGACGGCTTTGCGCACTACATGCTCAAAGAGATCTACGAACAGCCTGGCATTTTCCGCCGCATTCTGGCAAAACGCTGCCGCGACGGCCAGATCCTGATGCCGGAGCTGGACGAAGCCGCGCAGTACGGCATTCATAAAATCCTGTTCTGCGGCTGCGGCTCGGCCTACCATGTGGGCATTGCCGGCAAATACCTGGTGGAGGCGCTGTGCGGCATCACCTGCGAAGCCGTGATCGCCAGTGAATTCCGCTACAAAGCCAATGTGCTGGACGAACACACGCTGTTTGTGGCCATCAGCCAGTCCGGCGAAACAGCAGATACCCTGGAAAGCCTGCTGCTGGCCAAAAGCCGCGGCGCCAAAACGATCGGCATCGTCAACGTGGAAAACGCGTCCATCGCCAAGGAAAGCGGCACCGTGATCTACACAGAAGCCGGTACGGAAACGGCCGTGGCCACAACCAAGGCCTACACGGCGCAGCTGCTGTATGTAACGCTGATGGCGCTGAAGCTGACCAAAATCAAAGACGCGCGCTACTGTGAACTGGTGCGCACTTTGGCACAGATCCCCGAAGCGGCCGAACATGTGCTGGCCCAGGTGCAAAACATTCAGAAAATCGCCAAAAAGCTGGCCGGCGCCAACGACATGTACTTTATTGGGCGCAACCTGGACTACGCCGCCGCGACCGAAGCGGCGCTGAAGCTCAAGGAGATCAGCTACATCCACTGCGAAGCTTTTCCGGCCGGCGAGCTGAAGCACGGCACGATTTCGCTGGTGGAGCCGGGCACGCCGATTTTTGCCGTAAACTGCCGCGACGATGTGTTTGCCAAAACACTTTCCAACGCGGAGGAAACACGTTCGCGCGGCGCCGAGATCTTTGAACTGCGCTGCAGCAAAAACGCCGCCGGCGCCCCAGAAAACACCATTTTCATCGACAATGTGGCCGCGCCGTTTTTGCCCTGCGTGCAGGCTGTGGCGCTGCAGCTTTGCGCCTACTACTGTGCGCTGGAAAAGGGGTGCGACATCGACAAGCCGCGCAACCTGGCCAAATCCGTGACCGTGGAATAAAGCGCGGACGTACCGGCAATAGCAAAAATATAACCAAAGAGGCCGCGCCGAAAGCATCGGCGCGGCCTGTTTTTGTGTATAAAGCAAAATATAAAAATCAGTCTTCCCACTGAAACCGGGTCAGCTGCCCTTTTTGCGCAAGCGTCGGGTAGCCCCACTGGCGCAGGACCTCATAAGTGCCAACGGCCACCGCATTGGAAAGGTTCAGGCTGCGGATCATGCCGCGCATCGGCAAGCGCACACAATAGTCAGGATTGGCCTTTAAAAGCGTTTCGGGCAGGCCCCTCGTCTCCTTGCCGAACACCAAATAGCAGTGGTTCGGGAAAATCACATCGCTGTGGGCGCGCGGCGCTTTGGTGGAAAAATAGTAAAACGTGCCGCCTTGGTTTTTGGCAAAAAAATCGGCCGTGTCTTTATAGAAAGTAATGTCGAGCTTGTCCCAGTAATCGAGCCCGGCACGCTTGAGCTTTTTGTCGTCGATCTTAAAGCCCATCGGTTCCACCAAATGGAGCCTGGCGCCGGTCGCCGCGCACGTTCGGGCAATGTTGCCGGTGTTCTGCGGGATCTCCGGTTCGATCAGGACGATATTCAGGCTGTACTCATCCGCCATAGCGTTCACCCTTTATATAGACCTGCTCGATTTCCAAGCGGTCGTTCAAAATGACCAGATCCGCGTCTTTGCCGACGGCAATGGAACCGGTAAACGCATCACACCCCACCGAACGCGCCGGATTGATGGTGCAGGCGCGCAGAGCCGTTTCAAAATCAATGCCGAAGGACAGCAGATTTTTAAACTCCTGGAACACGTTGGTGATGGATGCGGCAATGGTGCCGTCGCCCAAACGCGCCACATCCTGCTTTTCGTCTACAAAAACATCCTGCCCGCCAAGGTCGTACTTGCCGGGGGCAAGGCCGGCGGCTTTCATGGAATCGGACACCACGACGGCGCGGTCACGGCCAAGCGTTTTGAACACGGTGCGCACCACGGCCGGCGCAAGATGGTACCCGTCGCAGATCAGTTCGCAAAACACACTGTCGTTTTCGAGCGCGGCGCCGACAACGCCGGGCGCGCGGTGCTGCAGGGGCGTCATGGCGTTGAACAGGTGCGTAGCACGGTCTGCCCCCTGCCGATACGCCGCGGCCGCCTCTTCATACGATGCGGCCGTATGGCCGACCGAAACGTGTGCCCAAGTGCAGACATGCGTGATAAAATCACGCGAATCAAACGCTTCCGGCGCCATGGTGATGATTTTGACACGACCGCCGGCCGCGTCGTTCAGCCGGTCAAATTCCGCCGAAGTGCCGGGGCGGACATAGGCCGGGTTTTGCGCGCCTTTTTTGGAAAGGGCGATAAACGGTCCCTCCAGGTGAAAGCCCAGCATGCGCGCACCGGGCAATGTGTCTGCCAAACGGTCGCCAAGCGACAAAATCGAGGTCAGCGCCTCCTCACCCAGCGTCATGGTGGTGGGGCAAAAGGCCGTTACACCGTTTTTGGCCAGATAAGCCGCGATTTTTTGCAGGCTTTCGGCGCTGCAGTCACAAAAATCACCGCCGGCCGCACCGTGGATGTGCGTGTCGATAAAACCGGGCACCGCCGTACAGGCCTGCATGTCGAGCCCCGGCGCATCCGTTTTGCCGAGGGCGGCGAATTTGCCGTTTTCGATGACAATGTCGCCCGTTTGCTTTTGGAAGTTTTCATCATAGTAAGTCAGATTCTTTAAAATCATCAGGCATTCTCCTTTACGATCTCAAAGGCAAGCTCCTGCAGCTGCTCGAAATGCTCCAGCTGCGAGATCTGCCTGCGGTAAGCAGCGCCGCCGCGCAGCCCCTTTGTATAATACGCCGCATGGTGGCGCGCCTCGCGCATGGCAACGTATTCGCCTTTATAATCTATCGCTTTTTGGATCTGCTCGAGCATGGTCACCATTTTCTGCGAAACCGAAACGTCACCGAGCACGCGGCACTCGTTCAAATACGCATTAATGCGTGCAAACACGAACGGGTTGCCCAGCGCACCGCGGCCGATCATCACCGCGTCGCACCCCGTCTGCTCCAGCATTTGGGCGGCGGACTGCTCGTCGCGCACATCGCCGTTGCCAATGACCGGAATGTCGAGCGCCTGCTTTACCGTGCGGATGATCTCCCAATCGGCGTGGCCGCTGTACATTTCGGCGCGCGTGCGCCCGTGCAGCGTTACGGCTGCGGCGCCGTTTTCCTGCGCGGCAAGTGCCACGTCGAGCGCCGTAAGGCAGGTGTCGTCCCAGCCTTTGCGGATCTTGACCGTGACCGGCACCGGCACGGCACGGCTGACAGCCGAAACGATCCGCCCGGCCAGAACCGGGTCTTTCATCAGGGCGCTGCCGGAGCCGTTTTGCGCGATCTTCGGCGCCGGGCAGCCCATATTAATATCGATAATATCCGGAGAAAACGCCATGCACGCGGCGGCCGCCTCGGCCATGACCTGCGGCTCATTGCCGAAAAGCTGGATGGCACGCGGGTGCTCAGCCGGCGACATCTCCATCAGCTGCATGCTTTTTTTATCGTGCATAGTCAGCGCTTTGGCGCTGACCATTTCACTGACCGTATAGGCCGCGCCCCACTGCACGCAGATTTCCCGAAACGCACGGTCGGCCACACCGGCCATCGGCGCCAGAAAAGCGCGGTTTTGAAACTCTACATTTTTGATCCTCATTGTTTTCAAACCTCACGTTACTATAGCATATCCGTACCCGAAAATCAACGAATGGCACAAAAAATTGCCGGGACTTTGCCCGGCAGGGTCTAAAACATTCAGTTTAAAAAACGCTTCTCAAATGACCGCAACACCCGCAAAAATACCTTGGACACCAGGCCCACGCAGACGGCTGCGGCGATCGTGCCCTCGCGCACGCCGGCAAGACGGTGAAGAAAAGTGAGAGACAGCACGCAGGCGAGCGCTACAAGCGTAACGTCGAACGCGACCTTCATGTAAGAAAACCGCAGTTTAGGCGCGGCTTCGCAGATTGCAAGCACCAGCCCCTCGCCGGCCAGAACGACCACACCGGCCGTGACCTCAAAGCTGACGCCGAGCGCCACGAGCAAAATACCCGCAATGCACAAAAGCCACTGCTGCCAGTAGGAAGAATAGCTGACACCCTGCAGCGCCCAGACGGCGAAATCGGTCAAATAACCAAAGACGACAGCGACCGGCAGCAGCATCAGTTGCACGATCCGGTAACGGCGGCGCAAAATCAAAATCTGCAAAACGATGAACACGCAGTGCATGATGATCGTGGCCTTGCCGACTGTCAGCGATGTGAATTCGGACACGGCCGACGGCACACTGGAAATCGGCGAAGTGCCAAGATCGGCCCGGATCGAAAACGCTACCCCAAACGCCATAACAGCAAGCCCCGCACACAAAAACACATAGCGTTTTATATTTGCCTGCCATGTCCGTTTTTGTGCCTGTTCTTTCATTTTGACCGCCTTCCCGAAAACAGAAATTTTTTGTAAACAGACCAATTATAGTCCTGCGGCCAAAAACTGTCAAGTTTTTGAAACAGCAGTTGGCGCAGGGCCAAAAATATGGTACAATAGGACATACTTTAAAAGAAATCAACTCGTAAAGCGGAGGATCGCTATGAAATTACTTGTGATCGACGGCAACAGCATCATCAACCGTGCATTTTACGGCATTCGCCTGCTCACAAACAAGGCGGGCGTGCCGACAAACGCCGTGCTTGGCTTTTTGCGCATTTACAAAAAGCTGTGCGACCTGTGCACGCCGGACGCAGCGGCCGCTGCGTTTGACCTGAGCGAGCCCACTTTTCGCCACAAGCAGTACGACGCTTACAAAGCCGGCCGCCGCAAAATGCCGGACGAGCTGGCCGAACAGCTGCCGATTTTAAAAGAACTGCTGCAGGACCTTGGCATACGCGTGCTGGAGACGCCGGGTTTTGAAGCCGACGACATTTTGGGCACGCTGTCGGCGGCCTGCGAGAAAAGCGGCAACGACTGCTTTTTGGCGACCGGCGACCGTGACGCGCTGCAGCTGGTGAATGACCACACGACCGTGTTGCTGGCCTCCAACAAAGAGACAAAGGTGTACACGCCGCAGACGCTGTTTGACGAATACGGCGTAACGCCGAAAGAGATGATCGAGATCAAGGCGCTGCAGGGCGACGCCTCAGACAACATTCCCGGCGTGGCCGGCATAGGCCAGAAAACGGCGCTGTCGCTGATCCAGAATTATCATTCGATCGACTACATTTTCAGCCACCTGGACACGCTGGATGTAAAACCGGGCGTGCGCACGAAGCTGCAGGGCGGCGAGGAATCGGCGCGCATGTCGAAACACATCGGCACCATTGTGACGGACGCACCGGTCGATACAAATATTGAGACCTACCGGCTGGGCGGCGGCGACAAAAAAGCGGCCGCCGCCAAATTCCGCGAACTGGAACTGTATTCGCTGATCGACACGTTTGATTTGGGCGGCGAAGCGCCCCCGGCCGAGGAAACGCCCGAAACGCCGGTAAAAACCATGCAGTTTACAGAATGCACCGACACAAACGGACTTTTAAACAGACTGCAAAACGCCGGCAAAGCCTGGTTTTTGCCGATAAAGGCGAACGGCAGCGTTTGCGGATTTTACTTTGTGACGGACGAAAGCGTGACCCGCCTGCAAAGCGGCGCAGCCGGTTTTGACGCATTTTGCCGCGCTTTTTCGGAAAGCGGAATCGAAAAATACACATATGATTTAAAGGCGACGCAGCACCTGGCCATCGCCCTGGGCTGCGAAGTGCAAAACGTGCGCGCCGATCTGATGCTGAGCGCCTATGTACTGCGCCCGACCGACGGCGGCAGCACGCTGCCGCGCCTGGCCGGCGAATACGGCGTGCCGGCGCCGAAATGCGAAAACACGCCCGAGGACGCCGGTGATGCGCTGGAGGACGCACTGCTTTTAAAGCCGCTGATCGAAAAAACACAGGCGGCGCTGGACGACAAGGAGCAGGCGCTGCTGCAGGACGTGGAGCTGCCGCTGGTGCGCGTGCTGGCCGAGATGGAGAGCGAGGGATTTGCCGCCGACCGTGCGGGCATTGAAGCGTTTTCACAGATGCTCAGCACCCGAATTGACGAGCTGACCGAAGAAATTTACGCCTACATCGGCGAAACGTTCAACATCAACTCGCCCAAGCAGCTGGGCGTGGCGCTGTTTGAAAAACTGGGACTGCCCTGCCCCAAGAAGACAAAGAGCGGCTACTCCACAAACGCCGAAGTACTAGAAAAGCTGCAGGATACGCACCCGGTCATTTCGCTCATTTTAGAGTACCGTAAACTGACAAAGCTGAAGTCCACCTACTGCGATGGGCTTTTAAAGGTCATTGACAACACGGGGCGCATCCACACAAGCTTTAACCAGGCGGAAACGCGCACCGGGCGTATTTCTTCGCTGGAGCCGAACCTGCAGAATATACCGATCCGCACCGAGCTGGGGCGCGAGATGCGCAAATTCTTTACCGCAAAAGACGGTTGTGTTCTGGTGGACGCCGACTACTCACAGATCGAACTGCGCGTGCTGGCGGCACTGGCCGACGACAAAGCAATGATCGACGCGTTCAACAGCGGCGCCGACATCCACACGACCACGGCGAGCCAGGTGTTCGGCCTGCCTGAGAACATGGTCACGCCGCAGATGCGCAGCCGTGCAAAGGCTGTGAACTTCGGTATCGTCTACGGCATCGGCGCCTTTTCACTGGCCGGCGACATCCACGTCAGCGTGAAAGAGGCCAAGCAGTACATCGACGGCTACCTGAACCATTACAAAGGCGTAGACGCCTACATGAAAAAATCGATCGAAACGGCCAAGGAAAAAGGCTACAGTGAAACGCTGTTCGGCCGCAAGCGCTACCTGCCCGAACTGAATTCCAAAAACCACATGATGCGCGCCTTTGGCGAACGCGTAGCGCGCAATATGCCGATCCAGGGCACTGCGGCCGACATCATCAAAATCGCCATGATCCGCGTGCGCGACCGTATGAAAGCCGAGGGCTACAAAGCGCGCCTGATTTTGCAGGTGCACGACGAACTGATCGTGGAAGCACCCGAGGCCGAGGCCGAAGCCGTGCGCACCCTGGTGCAGGAAGAAATGGAAAGCGCCTGTGCCTTAAGCGTAAAGCTGGTGGCCGACGCCAAAATCGGAAAGACGTGGTACGATGCGCACTGAGTTTACCATTCTGCCGGCTGCGCCGGAGGATGTGAAAACGCTGGCCAGTCTGGAAGGAGCCTGCTTTTCCGAGCCGTGGAGCGAAAGCGCCCTGCTGGACGCCATGCACGATGCGCGCTACATTTGCCTGAAAGCGTGCGCCGGGGGTGAAATTGCCGGGTATGCGCTGTTTCAGAACATCTGCGGTGAGGGCTATGTGTGCAGCATTGCCGTGTTCGCCGCCATGCGCCGGCGTGGTGCGGCCAGCGCGCTGCTCGGCGCTATGAAAAGCTACGCCGACAAGAATTTGCACTTTTTAACGCTGGAGGTGCGCCCGTCCAACGCGGCGGCCACAGCGCTTTATGAAAAAGAGGGGTTTTGCCCGGCCGGCCGGCGCAAAAACTTTTACAGAAAACCGACGGAGGACGCCCTGCTGATGACCTACACCCCGGAACAGGGCGAAAAAACGCCATGAAAAAAGAAAACGAAAAAGAAAAAAACGAGCAGCTTGCCGCGGCTTTTCAGACGCACCTGCAAAAGCTTGCGCTGCCGTACCGAACAAAGCGCACAGAAACAGACGGTGAATTTGCCAAGATCCACCTGGATTTTGACGGCTTTGCCTGCACCCTGACCGGCACAGCCGGCTATGCGCTTGGGCTGAGTTTTTTGGAATACGAAACAAGCGCCTCCACCATGACCGTGCGCCTGCGCTTTCGCGACGACGGCATGTACTACGACCTGTACGACATGGAGAACCTGGCGGACGACGCACAATTTGAGACGCTTTGCTTTCACAACGTGCGCACGCCGCAGGCAGCCGACACCGCGGCAAAAAAGCTGATCGACGGGCTGAACCGGCACAGCGCGCTGCTGCAGAGAATTGCCGCAGACGACGCGCTGTACGCGCAGCTTTATGAAAACAAGTTAAAAGATATGGCCACGGCCATGACCGAAAAGAACAGCGACCTGCAAAAGCTGAAAACCGCACCCGACAAAGCGGCGGCCGAGGCCTGCCTGTATACGCTCGACACGTTTTTAGGGCTCGGCGCGCTGGACCAGAGCCGCACCTACAAGCAGTGGCTGGCAAAGGGTGAAACGAAGAAAGCCGTGGAAAAGCTGGAAAGCATGCGCCAAAAGCAGAACCTGACCGTGTTTGAGACCAGATTTTTGGAGGCGCTGAAAGCCGGCGCATTTTCCCTGAACGAGGAAACGCGCAGCAAGGCCGCGCGCGAGATCGACGCCAAAAAATACCAGGGCATCTACACGGTGGCCGCGCTTGTACTGTCTTTCGCGCTTTGGTTCGGGCTTTCACGCCTTTGCAGCTTTTTGGGCGCCAAAATCGCATTTGACGGCGCCGAGCTGCTGACCAGCGGCACACTTTCCCTTTTCATCTGCCTGCTGGCCTGCATCTTTACATACCCCGTTCTTTTCAAGCTGCTGGTGCGCCTGACAAACAAAAAGCACGCTGCGCGCATTATTGAAGCCAGCGGCATTGCCGAAAATCCGTACAGCCTGTTTGTCCGTATTGCGCCGGTCGTTTTCATATGTGTGGCGGCGGCAAGCCTTTATGCCGGCAGCTGCGGGCTGGCGCTCGGGAATGACGCCGTGCTGCGGCGCGACACGGGCAGGCTGCAAACCGAAACGTGCAGCTACAGCGACTTTACGTTTTACACGGCAGAGGGCTACACCGAAAGCGACGGCCGCTTTACCGAAGGGCAATGGATCTGCGCGGTAAGCGCCGACGGCAAGACCGTTTGGCAAAGCGACGTGCCGCTTGCAAAAGAGACCTACGACGCTTTGTGTGAAAAAATCACCGAAAACGGCGCCAAACTGCAGTTTGTGCACGACAACACGCAGATCGACGAGCTGAATGCTGCCGCACAAAACGGGCAGAATGAAGAATAAAGAGGGGAATCATTTGAAAATACTCGGTATAGAATCATCATGCGACGAAACGGCAGCCGCCGTTGTGGAAGACGGCCGGCGCGTGCTTTCCAACGCGATCGCATCGTCCATTGAGGAGCACAAGCTATACGGCGGCGTTGTGCCGGAGATCGCGTCGCGCCGGCACGCCGAAGCCATTTCCGGCGTGGTGCGCGAGGCGCTGGACACCGCCGGTACGGCGCTGGAAGAAATAGACGCCGTAGCCGTGACCTACGCCCCCGGGCTGATCGGGTCGCTGCTCGTGGGCGTCAACTTTGCCAAGGGACTGGCTGTAACGGCCGGCAAGCCGCTAGTGCCGGTGCACCACCTGCGCGGCCACATTGCCGCCAACTACATTTCCGGCGAGGTGGAACCGCCGTTTTTATGCCTGGTCGTTTCCGGCGGCCATTCGCACATTGCGCTGGTCAAAGACTACGTCACGCTGGAGGTCATCGGCAAAACGCGCGACGATGCAGCCGGCGAAGCGCTGGACAAGGCCGGGCGTACGATGGGGCTGCCCTACCCGGGCGGCGTGAGCATTGACAAAATATCGACGCAGGGCGACGAAAACGCCTTTACTTTTACGCGCCCGAAGCTGGACACGCCCTATGACTTTTCATTCAGCGGACTGAAGACCGCCGTGATCAACACGGTGCACAACGCCGCGCAAAAGAACGAGGCACTGAACACGGCCGACCTGGCCGCGTCGTTTCAAAAGTGCGTGGCCTCTTACCTTTGCGACCACCTGGAGGCCGCGGCCCAAGACCTTGGGTGCCGCGTCATCTGCCTGGCGGGCGGCGTGTCGGCCAATTCCAAGCTGCGCGCCATGGCCGGCGAAATGTGCAAAAAAAACGGTTTTGCGCTGCATTTGCCGCAGATGAAATATTGCGGCGACAACGCAGCCATGATCGCCGCACAGGGTTATTTTGAATTTTTAAGCGGCAAAACGGCCGGCGCCGGGCTGAACGCTTATGCAACTATGCCAATGGATGCGCCGCTTTTTTAACAATCTTTTTACATTGTTGCTATTGCAAAAAATGGCAATTTTGCTATAATGTTAGGGAATAAAAAGCGGGAGACTTTTTATTTACATAATTTATGCCAAAAGTACAAACAGTAGGTATTGATTTGTATTTTTTGAATGCTTGCAAAGGAGACATCAAGTTATGGAAAAACTGACCGAAAACAAATCGGTGCTCAGCTGGCTCGATGAAAAGATCGAACTGCTCAAGCCCTCCAAGATCGTTTGGATCGACGGCTCTAAAGAACAGATCGACGCACTGAAGGCCGAGGCCTGCGAGACCGGCGAAATGATCAAGCTCAACGAGGATCTGCTGCCCGACTGCTATCTGCACAGAACGGCTGAAAACGACGTGGCCCGTGTGGAGGACCGCACGCTCATCTGCTCCAGAGAAGAAAAGGACGCCGGCCCCACGAACCACTGGATGGATCCGCAGAAAGCCTATAAAATGCTTTACGACATCGCTGCCGGTTCTTACGAGGGCAGAACGATGTACATCATCCCCTATTCCATGGGCCCGGTCGGCTCGCCGTTCTCCAAGATCGGTATTGAGATCACCGACTCCATTTACGTTGTGCTGAACATGAACATCATGACCCGTGTCGGCAAAAACGTGCTGGATACGCTGGGCGATTCTGACGACTGGGTACGCGGCATGCACGCCAAGTGCAACGTAGACCCGGAAAACAGATGGATCTGCCAGTTCCCGGAAGACAACACCATCATCTCTGTAAACTCCGCTTACGGCGGCAACGTGCTGCTGGGCAAAAAGTGCTTTGCACTGCGCATTGCCTCCTACCTTGGCAAAAACGAGGGCTGGCAGGCTGAACACATGCTGATCCTTGGCCTGCAGAACCCGCAGGGCGAAGTCAAATACATCTGCGCGGCGTTCCCGTCGGCCTGCGGCAAGACCAACCTGGCCATGCTGATCCCGCCGGAAGTTTACACCAAGCAGGGCTACAAAGTATGGTGCGTCGGCGACGACATTGCCTGGATCCGCAAAGGTGAAGACGGCCGTCTGTACGCCATCAACCCCGAAAACGGCTTCTTCGGCGTAGCGCCCGGCACCAATGAAAAGTCCAACCCGAACGCGCTGGAATCCACCAAGAAGGGCACCATTTTCACGAACGTTTGCCACAACCTGGACAACAACACCGTTTGGTGGGAAGGTCTCGACAAGAACCCGCCGACCAACGCCATCGACTGGAAAGGCAACCCCTGGAACGGCGCTGTGGACACCACAAAGGGCGCGCACCCCAATTCAAGATTTACTGCACCGGCCAAGAACTGCCCCTGCATTTCGCCCGAATTTGAAAATCCGCAGGGCGTGCCGATCTCGGCATTCGTATTCGGCGGCCGCCGTGCAAAGCTGACCCCGCTGGTTTACCAGTCCAAAGACTGGAACAACGGTGTGTTCGTTGGCTCCATCATGGCATCTGAGACCACTGCCGCTGCCGCCGGCGCCGTTGGCGTTGTGCGCCGCGACCCGATGGCCATGCTGCCGTTCTGCGGCTACAACATGGGCGACTACTGGCAGCACTGGATCGACATCGGCAAAACGCTTGACCCCGACAAGGCGCCGAAGATCTTCAACGTCAACTGGTTCAGAAAAGACGACGAAGGCAACTTCCTGTGGCCGGGCTTCGGCGACAACATGCGTGTGCTGGAGTGGATCATTGACCGCTGCGAAGGCAAAGCCGACGCGCAGGAAACCGCGATCGGTTACCTGCCCTACGCGAAGGACATCAACCTGGACGGCCTGGATATGACCGAGGCTGACCTGGACAATATCCTGGACGTGGACAAAGACGCATGGAAGAAAGAAGCCGAGGGCATCGAAGAATTCTATGCGAAGTTTGGCGACACGCTGCCGGCTGAGCTGAAAGCACAGCTGGACAACCTGAAAGCCAACCTGGACAAATAAGCTTGACTTTATAAACAATGGGCAGTGCGGTGCACTGCCCATGCTTTTTTGCAGGAGGACGATATGAAACAGGCGCACATTGACCACGGCCGCAGCGCTGGAGCTGCCCGATGAATCGTTCGACACGGTCACGGCCTGCCAGTGCTTTATGTATTTTGACAACGACGAAGCCGCGCGCAACATCTGCCGCATGCTGAAGACGGGCGGCCGCCTTATGGTCTTATTTATGGCGTGGCTGCCGGACGAAAGTGAAATGGCCGCGGCAAGCGAAAAACTGATTTTAAAATACAATCCAAACTGGACCGGCTGCGGCATGCAGCGAAGCGATGCCAAGCAGCCGGCCAGCACCCTGCCCTACTTTCGCCTGACATATAAAGAAGCCTATTTAACGCCGGTCGAATTCACAAGAGAGAGCTGGCACGGCCGTCTGACTGCCTGCCGCGGCACGGCGGCCTCCATGACGCCCGAAACGCTTGCGGCGTGGGAAGAGGCGCACAAAAAGCTGACGACGGCGTTCCCTGAACGCTTTGTGATACCCCACTGGGTGACATTAGCGGAACTGACCAAAAAATAAAACGGTCCCTGCCGAAACAACACGGTGGGGACCACTTCTTTAATAAAAATAACGGCGCAGCGCACAGCACAAGCTTTTCAAAAAACGCCGCAATCATTCGCTCCAGGTCTGCTGCAGGCGGCGCAGAAAGAGCGCAGCGGCCTTGGGAAACACCTGGTATTTTTTCCAGACAAGGTAGGCCGTTGCCTCAAGCCGCGGCGAAAGCGGCCGGAAACAGAGCGTGCTGCTGCGGTTCGGATGGATCAGCTTGTCAAACGACACGGCGTAACCAAGCCCCTCGTCCACAAAAAGTGCACCGTTATATAAAAGATTATACGTCGCCACTACGTTCAGACTGTCCAGATCGCGCCCGAACCACGCAGCCAGGTCACCGCGCTGGTTTTCCTGCTCGGAAAGGATCAGGGGCTTGTCCCAAAGGTCTTGCGGTTCGATCACCGCCTTTTCGGCCAGCGGCGCATCACAGCGCATAAGCACGCCCCACACGTCTTTGACCGGGACTTTGAGCATATCATACTTAGCAGGATCTGCCATGCCGAACAAAATACCGAAATCGACCAGGCCCTTGTCGAGCTGTTCGACCACGAACGCTGCATTGCCGCTGGAGATGTGATAATGGATATCCGGGTATTTGCGCTGCAGCGACTGCGCCGCCCGCGCCAGGTAACGCACGCTGTCGGTCTCGCCGGCACCGATATACACGTCACCTGCCACTGCGTCATCGCTCAGGGCAATTTCATTTTCCGCCTTTTGTACCAGGGAAACGATCTCTTCCGCGCGCTTGCGCAAAAGCATGCCCTCATCTGTCAGCGTGACCCGGCGCGAGCCCTTTGTGCCGCGCACGAGCAGCGGTTTGCCCAGTTCCTTTTCCAGATCGCGCAGCTGTGTAGAGAGCGTGGGCTGTGAAAGATGCAGCGCACGCGCCGCGCCGGAAATGCTCTGTTCGCGTGCCACGGCCAGAAAATACTGTAAAACACGAAGTTCCATAACTTCCCTCCCGGAGTCAGTATAGCATACAATCTCATAGGTTTCAACTATGGATATCCATCAAAACTAAGTATTTGCTATTTGATTTTGCCTGTGCTACACTGTGTATGCAACAAAAGGCCGGCACGCCGGCGGGGAGGAAGCGGCAACATGTCCCCAAACGAGGCACTGATCCAAAACCTGAAAGACGCCGGCTGTACGCCGGAATTCATAAAGCAGTTTACGCTTGGCCGGTACGGCAGTGAGGAACGGCTGCAGCTGCTGCAGCGGCACAGAGCAAAACTTTTAAGCGACGTACACGCAAAAGAAAAACAGATAGACTGCCTGGACTACCTGGTCTACCAGATCCAGAAAAGCAAAACGCAGCCAAAATAACCATGTTTACACCAGGGAGGAAAAACATATGCAAACGATTACCGGCAAAAAATTTGATGAGGAGCGCGCTCTGTACGGCAGTCACGGTCTTTTGCTGAAAGACTGCGCCTTTGACGGCCCGGCCGACGGCGAAAGCGCGCTGAAAGAGTGCAGCGACATTGAAGTGCAGCACACGTTTTGCAACCTGCGCTACCCGTTTTGGCACGACCACGACCTGAAAATCGAAAACAGCGAAATGACCGAGCTGTGCCGCGCGGCGCTTTGGTACAGCGAAAACATCGAAATTCGCCGCACGCACATGGGCGGCATCAAGGCGCTGCGCGAGTGCAGCCATGTAAAAATTGAAAACTGCACCATCGATTCGCCGGAATTCGGCTGGTCGGTCAAAGACATTGAAATGCGCGACAGCGAGGCAAAAAGCGAATACTTTATGATGCGCGCCGAGAACCTGCGCTTTTACAACGTGCGCTTTCAGGGCAAATACTCGTTCCAGTACATTCAGGACGCCGTGTTTGAAAACTGCGTATTCGACACGAAAGACGCTTTCTGGCACAGCCAAAACGTAACCGTCAAAAACAGCGTGGTCAAAGGCGAGTACCTGGCGTGGTACTCTGACCATCTGACACTCATCAACTGCAAGATCATCGGCACGCAGCCGTTTTGCTACTGCAACGGTCTGAAGCTGATCGACTGCGAAATGATCGACTGTGACCTGGCCTTTGAAAAATCGGACGTGGAGGCCACGATCACCACGCCGGTGGACAGCATTAAAAACCCGAAAAGCGGCCACATTTATGTGCCGGCCGTCGGCGAGATCGTTATGGACGATGACAACGCAAAGGGCGAGATCCTGATCAAAGACGCAGCTGAACTGCAAAAATGCAGGCACTGCGTGTGCGCATAAGTCCATGAAAAGGATGATTGCCGCGCTGCTGGCCGCTGCACTTTGCACAGCACTGCTTTGCAGCTGCAGCCGCGCGGCGCAAAACAGCAAAGATGTGCAAAGCCCCACGGCGCAGACAAACGTCGAAACGCATCCCAACACCACAGCAGCCACGCCGCCTGCAGACACACAGGCGGCATCGGCTGGCGAAACGGAGACGACCCCTATGCAAACGATCGAGATCATTGCCGGCGGCCAAACCTTTACCGCCGCGTTAAACAGCAGCAAAGCCGCACAGGCGCTGGCCGCAAAGCTGCCGCTGACCATAACCATGCAGGAATTGCACGGCAACGAAAAATACCATTACTTTTCAGACACACTGCCGGCAGATGCGCAGCGCGTGGGCACGATCCACACCGGCGACCTGATGCTTTACGGCAGCGACTGTTTGGTGCTGTTTTACCAGACCTTTTCCACCGCCTACACTTACACGCCGCTGGGCAGCATCACCGACCCGAGCGGTCTGGCCGAAGCCCTTGGAAGCGGCCGCGTGCAAGTAACATTTCGCGCAGCAGAAGGTTGACCGATGACAAAGACAAAACAAATGCAAAGCCAAAACACCAGCCTGTTTCGCACGCTGGTGCTTTTGTCGATACCGACAGTGCTGGAGCAGGTCTTATCCACCCTGCTGCAGTATGTGGACACAGCCATGGTCGGCCATTTGGGCGAACAGGCCACGGCCGCTGTCAGCACAACGACCACCATCACCTGGCTGGTCAACAGCGTGCCGGGCGCGATCGGCACGGCCGTGCTGGTGCTGATCTCCCGCGCAGACGGCGCCGGCGACAAAGCGCAGGTCAAAAAGCTGGCCGAACAGGCGCTGTTTTTGGCCGTTTCAGCCGGCGTGGTGCTGACCGGCGTTTCCCTGGCACTGAGCCCGTGGATCCCGGTGTGGATGGGTGCTGAAGCCGCGGTGCAGCCGAATGCCTCGCGCTACTTTTTTATTGTCAGCTTGCCGCTGCTTTTTCGCTGTGTCAGCAGTGTGATGGGTTCTGCCCTGCGCGGCGTGCAGAACACGAAAACGCCCATGCTCATCAGCGTGGCGGAAAACGGGCTGAACATTTTGCTCAACTCCATCCTGATTTACGGCTTGGATCTGGGCGTGACCGGCGCGGCCATTGCCTCAGCCGTGGCCTACACGTTTTCCGGCATATTAATGTTTGCAGCATGCCGGAAAAACAAACAGCTTTGCTGGCCTTGGCGCACATTTTCGCCGGATGCACAGCTGCTGAAAGCCTGTGCCAAGCTGGGCGTGCCGGTGCTGGGCAGCAGCATGGTTTCCTGCCTGGGGTACGTTGTGTTTGCGAGCCTGGTTTCCGGCATGGGCACCACAGTGTTTGCCGCGCACTCCATTGCCGTAACGGCAGAAACGATTTTTTATGTGCCGGGCTACGGCCTGCGCACAGCCGCCTCCACCCTGATCGGCAACGCGCGCGGCGAGGGCAACACCGAAAAGCTGAAAAGCGTTGCCCGGCTGAGTGTTTTGCTGACCGTGGGCATGATGTGCATAAGCGGCGTGGCGCTGTTTTTCGGCGCGCAGGCGCTGATGCGCTTGTTTTCCCCAAGCGAAGCCGTTGTGGGGCTGGGCGCGCAGATGCTGCGGCTGGTCGCCCTGTCTGAGCCGTTTTACGGACTGATGATCGTGCTGGAAGGCATTTTTTACGGGCTTGGGCGCACGCGCTACGCCTTTTTTGCAGAGGCGTTCGGCATGTGGTGTGTGCGCATTTTGTTTACCGCGCTTTGCGTAAATGTGTGGGGACTGGGGCTGTGCGCCGTTTGGTACTGCATGATCGCCGACAACGTGTGCAAGGCCGTTTTGTTTGCCGTGCCGTTTTTGAAAAAACGTTCCCGAGAGCGCCTGCTTTCAAGCAGAGAAAGCAAATCGCCAAAAGGCTGACAAGCGGCAATGAAAACACGAAAAAAGGGCAAGCTGTGCTTGCTCTTTTTTTACAAATAAAAAAACGCCCGCAAAACTGCGGGCGTAAAAAACACAGGTAACTTAGTCTGCCGTGTAGGGAAGAAGCGCGACCTGACGGGCTCTTTTGATAGCCGTGGTCAGCTCTCTCTGATGCTTGGCGCAAGTGCCGGTGACTCTGCGGGGCAGGATCTTGGCTCTTTCAGAAGTGTACTTTCTGAGTTTGGCCACATCTTTGTAATCGATTTCTTCAACCTTATCCACACAAAAAGCGCAGACTTTTCTTCTGCCTTTTCTTGCACGGTTCTTATCGTATGCCACTGTAGTTTTCCTCCTTATAAAATTGTCCTTTCCTCACTTAGAAAGGCAGGTCGTCATCGTCCACAATCTCTTCAAAATCGGAATGACCGGCGTTGGAGTAGCTGGGTGCAGGCGCCGCCTGCTGTGCGGCTGCGGCGTAGGCATTGCCGCCTGCCGAAGCACTTTCAGACCTGGAGCCGCAGAACGAAACGTTGTTTGCGACCACCGTAACGCTTTTGCGCTTGTTGCCGGCGTTGTCGGTGAAATTGTCGGTCTGGATGGAGCCCTCGATCGCGATCATGTCGCCCTTGTGGAAATAACGGGAAACGAATTCGGCGGTTTGCCGCCATGCCGTAACATCAATAAAGTCGGCCTTTCTTTCTTCGCCCTGGCGCTGGAAACGCCTGTCTACAGCGATCTGCAGACGAACCACGGAAACGCCGGAAGGCGTTGTGCGCAGCTCGGGTTCAAAAGTAAGACGGCCCATGAGCACAACACTATTGATCATGTGAATGCCTCCTTATTTCTTCGCTACGATCAAAGAGCGAAGAACGCCGTCCGTGATATTGATGACACGGTCGAGCTCAGCCGGGAAGTTTTCTTCAGCGCTGAACTGAACGATGTAATAATAGCCGTCGGTCTCGTAGTTGATCGGATAGGCAAGCTTTCTCTTACCCCAATCACTGACTTCGCCGAGTGTGCCATTTTTACTGATCAGATCGCTGAACTTCGTCTTCAGAGCTTCTACTGCTTCGTCTCCTTTGGAAAGGGAGAAAACCAGTACGAGTTCATAATTTCTTACTGCCACTGTCAGCACCTCCTTTTGGACTTTTGGCCCCGGTTGCCCGGAGCAAGGATTGCCGTCCATTGAACGGCTTAAATATTATAGCAGACGAGCCGGGCGTTGTCAACTATTTTTCAAAACGTCCAGCACCTGCAAAATGGATGTGATATTGGGCACATCGTCGCGCAGACCCTGGTCTTTGAACCAGCCCACGTTCATGCGGATCGCGTGCATGCCGGCTTTTAACGCCGTTTCCATGTCGTTGACCGGGTGGTCGCCGACATAGACGCACGCTGCCGGGTCCAGACCGTACTTTTCGGCGGTATAAAGAAAAATGCGCGGGTCTGGTTTATGGATGCCGACGTCGCCGCTGACGACCAGAAAATCGCACCACGGCATCAAGCCGCTGCCCTCCAGCTTGCCGTGCTGCAGCTCGGACGGGCCGTTCGTGACCACGCCAACGGTATAGCCCAGTTCTTTGAGCCGGGCAAAAAGCGTTTTTGCCTCGGGAAAGACGCTGCAGTACTTGGGAAAATTCCGGTTGTAATATGTAATACACGTTTCGGCCGGCGGGCGGTCTGCCCAGTGCCACAATTTGCCCAGCTTTTCATAGTAATCCCTGCCCTGCGTATACCCGCCGCCGCAGTACCGAACCATGTCGGCGGCGCGCTTTTCTTTTTCTGCAGCGCTGATGCCCGGGCAGAAATGGGCAAGGAAGTCGGCCACATAGCCGTCAAAAGCCTGCATGCGGTCGTGCAGGGTCTCGTCAAAATCAAACAATACGGCTTTTATCGTACTCAAGCTGCTGTTTCAACTCCTCTACTGTGCTGAATTTTTTTTCACCGCGCAAATAATCCACCAGCTCCACACGCACCGTGCGCCCGTACAGATCGCCGCGGTAGCCGAAAATGTGCGTTTCGCAAAGCGGCCAGTCCACCTGCCAGGTGGGGCGCAAGCCGATGTTCGTAAACGATTTGTACAGTATTCCGTCCACCTCGGTGCGGCTTTCGTAAACGCCGTATTTCGGCATGACCAGCCCCTGCGGCAGGTACTGGTTGATGGTCGGGAAATCAATGGTGCGGCCGCGCTGGTCGCCGTGCATGACCTCATTTTCAAATGTAAAAGCATAGCCGAGCATTTCGTTTGCCTGGCGGATGTCGCCCTGGGCAAGCGCCGCGCGGATACGGGTGGAACTGATCGGCTCTCCGCCATAATCCAGATGTTCCAGAATGCGCACCCAAACGCCGCGCGCCTCGCAGTAGCGGCGCAGGTCCATTGCGCTCCACGACGCACCGCGCCCAAAGCGGAAATTGAAACCGCAAAGCACCGTTTCAGCGCCAAGGCGGTCAAGCAGGATCTGTTCAATAAACGCCTCGCCGGGCAGATTGCGGATCAGGTCAAAATCGGCAAACTGCGTGTTTGGATAGCGGCGCAAAAAAATGCTTTTCTGCAAAAGCGAAAAACGGTTGTGCACACAGTAAATGACTGCATTTTCCGCACCGGTCACCACCATTTGGTGCGCGCGGTGCATGCCGTCAAAATCGCCGAGTGCAACGGCTTTTCTTTGTTTTTCCATACTCTCAGTCTCTTTTAACTAAAATTCGTTTTACAGCAAGCGCTTCCTGCGTCCACTGCCCAAGGCCCAGAAAGTCGCCGCTGTCGCTGTAGACACGGCAAAGGCCATCTGTGCGATCAGCACGCACGCGCGTACGGTCCAGGGCGCCGCCGTTGGAAAAGCGGCGGCTCTGCGCACAGCTGACCTGCACGGCCGGATAAACCAAAAGCGCCCGGTCGACCGGGATGAGCACCTGTGCAAAGCCCTGCCCCGTGTCGCGCAGCTGCTGCAGCGACTCGAGCGACACGCAGTTTTCCAGGGAAAAGCCCATGGCCGCCGTGCGCATAAGCGCCGTCATCATGGCGCCGCAGCCCAGGCGGCGGCCGATGTCGTCGATCAGCGTGCGGACATAAGTGCCCTTGGAGCAAAGCACGTCGAGCTCGCCGGTGCCGTTTTGCGCATCGTAAGAAAGCAGCTCGATCTTATGGATCACGACGCGGCGCGGCGGACGCTCTACCTCTTTGCCGGCGCGCGCCAGTTCATAAAGCCGCCGGCCGTCCACATGGCAGGCCGAATACATGGGCGGAACCTGCTCGATCTCGCCCTGAAAGGCGTGCACAGCCTGCTGCAGCGCCTGAAAAGACACATCAGAAAAAGGCCGCGTCTGCAGGACACGGCCGGTGGAGTCGAGCGTATCAGTCACGGCGCCAAGCTGAAAGCCGGCGCGGTAGGCCTTGTCGCTGTCCGGCAGGTAGTCAAGAAAGCGCGTTGCACCGCCCAAAAGCACCGGCAGCACGCCGGAAGCCATTGGGTCGAGCGTGCCGGTATGGCCGCACTTTTTTTCGCGCGTGATGCCGCGCACTTTCGCCACAGCGCCGAACGACGAGATGCCCGCCGGCTTATTTAAACAGATGAGCCCCGTCATTTTAAAAACGCACCGCACTGGCGCACCAGCATGTCGGTGGCCGTTTCCACGTCGGCCGCAATATTGCAGGCCGCCGCTTCTTTATGACCGCCGCCGCCGAAGCAGGCGGCCAGCTTGGAAGCATCGACCGACTCATAGGTTCGGATCGAGGCCTTGCAGGTGCCGTCTTTCTTTTCGCGCAGGGTAATGCCGATTTCGGTGCCCTCCACCTGGCGGGTCAGCGGCGTCAGCGCCTCCGTCTCCTGCTCGCTGGAGCCGGTCTTCGCATACATCTGCTGTGTGACCGTAATGATGGCCAGACGGCCGGCGTAATAAAACCGCATACCCTCCAGCGCCAAACGCTCCAGATGGGCATAGGTTTTTGTTTTTGTCTCAAACATTTTGCGGTTGATCATAACATTGTGGGCGCCTTTTTTGATCAGCTCCGCCGCCACGGAAAAGCAGTTCGATGTGGTGTTGCCGAAACGGAAGCACCCCGTATCGGTCGAAACGCCGGTGTAGATGCAGTCGGCAATATAAGTGTCGACCGGCACACCGAGCAGCCCGATCAGCGCAAAAATGATTTCACAGCACGAGGCCGAGCCGGGATCTACATACGACTGCATGGCGTAAAACGTGTTGGAGCCGTGGTGGTCTACACAAAGGTCGACCTTGCCGGCATACTGCGGCTGCAGTCCGCCAAGCAGGCTTTCGGTCGCAATGTCGACCGCCACCACATGCTGCACCTCAAACGTCTGCGGTGTGTACGAATCATAAATATAGCTGTACTTGGCCGGGAGCGTGCTTTCGTTGAGCACATTGGCGTGCTTGCCGAGCCGGCGAAGCGCCGTGCACAGCGCAAAGCCGCTGCCGAGCGTATCGCCGTCCGGATGGGCGTGCGTCAAAATCACATAATCATCGTGCGCCTTCAGCCAATCGGCACATTTTTGCAGATCAATCTCCATCTTTTTCCTGTCCTTTTAAACGTTCAAACATGGCGATGCTCTTTTCCACAGAGTCATCGGCAATAAATTTCAGTTCAGGGCTTTTGCGCAGGTGCAGCCTGGCTGACAGTTCGCGGCGGATGTAGCCGGAGGCGCTGTTGAGCCCCTGCACCGACTGCTTTGCCCGTTCAATGCCCTCCAGTGCGCTGATGTACACCTTGGCATAGCTTAAATCTTTGGAAACATCCACTTTTACGACCGTGAGCATGCCGCCGATGCGCGGATCTTTTAAAGTGCGCATCAGGGCAACGATCTCACGTTTAATATCTTCTGACAAGCGGTCCACATGGAAACCGGGCATAGACCCACTTCCTTTCGTCAGTCTCTGTACTCTTCGGTGATATAGACCTCAAACGTGTCGCCGACGACGATGTCGTTCCAGTCCTTGAGCGAGATACCGCACTCGTAGCCGGAGGATACTTCCTTGGCGTCGTCCTTAAAACGCTTGAGGGAGGCGATCGGCGCTTCGCCGATCTGCTTGCCGCCGCGCAGGATGCGGCACTTGCCCTCGCGGCGCACCACACCGCCCGTCACCAGCGAACCGGCAATGGTGCCGGCCGTGGAGACCTTGTAGACTTCGCGCACTTCGACGGTGCCGATGTCCACGTCGCGGTACTTCGGCGCGCGCATGCCGCGCATAGCGTCTGTAATATCATTAATGAGGTCGTAAATGATCGAATACGTTTTGATTTCGATGCCGTCACGCTGCGCATTGTCGGCCGCGCTCGGATCCACACCGACGTTGAAGCCGATGATCATGGCGCCGGAGGCCGAAGCCAGCATCACATCGTTTTCGTTCACGGCACCGACGCCGCCCAGAATGATGTTGACGCGCACTTCGTCGTTTTCGATCTTCATAAGGCTTTGCTTCACAGCCTCCACAGAACCCTGCACGTCGGCCTTGACGATCAGGCAGAGCTCTTTCATGCTGCCCTCATTCAGCGCATCGAACAGGTTGTCGAGGCTGACGGCCGGGCCATGACCCAGACGCTGCGTTTTTTCTTTTTCGCGGCGCTGTTCGACCAGCTGGCGTGCCAGACGTTCGTCAGACGCAACGTCGAACGTGTCGCCGCTCATCGGGGCGCTGTCCAGACCCATGATCTCCACCGGTACGGAAGGGCCGGCCGAGTTGATCTTTTTGCCGCGGAAATCGACCATGGCACGGATCTTGCCGACCGAAGTGCCAGCCACAACGATGTCGCCCGTGCGCAGCGTGCCGTTTTGCACAAGCAGCGTGGCGATGGGGCCGCGGCCCTTGTCGAGCTTCGCTTCAATGACCACGCCCTTAGCAGCGCGGTCCGGATTGGCGCGCAGCTCGCTCATTTCGGCAACGAGCAAGATCGTTTCAAGCAGTTTGTCAAGCCCCATGCCCGTTTTGGCCGAGACCGGCACGCAGATGACGTCGCCGCCCCATTCCTCGGGCACGAGCGAATACTCGGTCAGCTGCTGCATGACGCGCTGGGGATCGGCGCCCTCTTTGTCCATTTTATTGATGGCGACGATGATCTCGACGCCGGCCGCCTTGGCGTGGTTGATGGCCTCTACCGTCTGCGGCATGATGCCGTCGTCGGCCGCAACGACCAGCACGGCAATATCGGTGGCCATGGCGCCGCGGGCACGCATGGCCGTGAATGCAGCGTGGCCGGGCGTGTCGAGGAACGTGATGCGCTGACCGCCGCAGTTGACCTGATAAGCGCCGATATGCTGTGTGATGCCGCCGGCCTCCGTATCGGTCACGCTGGTGTGGCGGATCGCGTCCAGGATCGACGTTTTTCCGTGGTCAACATGCCCCATGACACAGACGACCGGGCTTCTGGGCACGGTGTTCTCGTCGGTGTCCTGCGTGTCCTCAATGATCTGCTCTTCAATGGAGCGTTCGACCTTTTTCTCGACCTTTGCGCCAAGTTCGATCGCAATGATCTCAGCCGTGTCAAAGTCGATCGTTTCGTTGATCGTGGCCGTAACGCCGAGCTGGAACGCCTTTTTGATGACCTCGGCCGCCGTCATGCGCAGAAGCGAAGCAAGCTCGCCGATCGTGATCTCCTCCGGGATCTTCACAACGATCTGCTGCTTTTTGCGCTGCTCCTTGATGCGGGCAAGACGCTGCTGCTCCGTTTCGCGCTTGGAGTGCGCGTGCATGCCCTGCGGGCGCTTTTTGCGGTACTGCTTGCTCTTTTGGTTGAGCTTTTGCTTGGTGGAAAGGTCGCTTATGGAACGCGACGGCGCAATATCCTCATACTTCTGGTTGTATTTTTCCAGGTCGACATTGCTGGAGCGCGTGTCTACATGGTGCGCCGCGCCCTTGGTGCGCGCCTGCGGCACCGTTTCGGCCTTTTTCTTGGCCTTTTCTTCGGCACGCTTTGCAGCCTGCTCTGCCATCTGCAAAATAGCGGCCTGCGCCTGCTGCTTTTTGCTTTGCTGTTTTTTGGCAGGCTTTTGACCGCCCTTTTTTGCAAAGCGTTCCAGATATTTATCGGCATCGTCGATAACAGACGACGCAGTCAGCTTGTCGATGATGATATCAAGGTCCTGTTCCGTAAGGACGTTGTTGGCTTTTTTCGGCGGGCCGTCTGTATAATCGGCCAGAAGGTCGATCAGCTCTTTGTTCTTTTTGCCGAAATCTGCCGCAACGTCTGAAAGCTTTTGTTTTATTACCATAAACAAATCCTCCTTGATGATAGTCTATTGTTTGTCTGCCAGTTTTTGGATGCCGTCTGCAAAATGCCGGTCCTCTATGCTCAGGATGCCGCAGCGCAGCCCTGTTTTTGCATAAAGCGCCTGCATGGTGCAGCCCAGCGGGTAAAACGGAGCGGCCAGATGGTGTTTGGCAGACAGGTGCTGTATTTCTCTGACCAGTCGTTCAGAAGCGTCCGCACAGTACAAAATGCACTTTGCGCGGCGCGCAACAATGGATTTCACAGTGGCGTCGTGCCCGGCGCGCAGCACACCGGCGCGCCTTGCAAGCCCAAGCATGGACAGCAGCTTATCACTCGCCATTTTCGAGCTCCTGCCTGAGTTCGTCATAAATCTCTTCGCCGAGCTGCATTTGGAACACACGGTCAAACGCATGTTTTTTGAGCGCCATTTTCAGGCAGCTTTCCTTGCAGCAAAGATACGCGCCGCGACCGGACTTTTTGCCGGTTTTGTCGATCGATATTTCACCTTCAGGGCTTTTGACCACGCGGATCAGCTGGCGCTTTTCAAAGCGCTGCCGGCAGCCGGCGCACATACGCATCGGCACATGCTTTTCTTTCACAACGTCACACCCTTATCTAAAAATTATTCTTCGCTCTGGCCGGTGTAAAAGCCGCTTTCCGGCTTGATGTCGATCTTCCAGCCGGTGAGCTTGGCCGCCAGGCGCACATTCTGCCCCTTGTTGCCGATGGCCAGGCTGAGCTGGCCGTCCGGCACGGTCACGCGGCAGGACTTCACGTCCTCGTCCAAAATTTCCACGCCGAGCACTTCGCTGGGTGCAAGCGCGGCCGCAATGAACTGCGCCGGGTCTTCACTGTACTGCACAATGTCGATTTTTTCGCCGCCGAGCGCATCCACAATGGCGGAAACACGCTGGCCCCTGGGGCCGATGCAGGAACCGACGGGGTCCACATCTGCCTCGCGGCTGTAGACCGCGATCTTGGTGCGGGAACCGGCCTCACGCGAAACGGACTTGATCTCGATGGTGCCGTCGTAAATTTCAGGCACCTCCGTCTCAAACAGGCGGCGCACCAGGCCGGGATGCGTTCTGGAAATCATGATCTTGGGGCCTTTGCCGCTTTCCTTTACATCCACGACAAAGATTTTGATGAGCGAATCCTCTTTCAGCACTTCGCCCGGCACCTGCTCGGCGCGCGGCAGAACGGCCTCGTTCTTGCCGATCTCCAGCGTGGCGTTGCCGGTGATCGGATCGATCTTCACAACGCGGGCCGTGAGCAGTTCCTGGTTTTTGCTCTGGAACTCCTTATACATCTGGCTGCGCTCCGCCTCTTTAATGCCCTGGCGGATCACATGCTTGGCCGTCTGCGCAACGACGCGGCCCAGGTTTTTCGTTTTGATCGGAATGTCGACCGTGCCGCCGACCTTGGCGCTTTTCTTGATTTGCTGCGCCTGCTCCAGTGTCAGATCGGTGTCGGGGTCCTCGATCTCTTCCACAACATTTTTTGTGGCATAGACCTTGACCTTCTGCTTTTCGGGGTCAATGTCGCAGTGCACGATGTCTTTGCCGCCGAAATCATGTTTGGCCGCCACGACGATGGCCGCCGCGATCTTTTCGTACAGATAGTCGGCCGGAATGTTCTTTTCCTGCTCGATCATTTTGACTGCCTCAAAAAATTCCTTACTCATTTTTTCCGTTTTCCTCCTCGATGTCGATTGGCTTTTTAAAGTCATCCATATCAAAATCGTCCAGCTTAACGAAGGACGTTTCTTTTTTTGCAAACTGCTGCGTTTCGCCGCCCGCGAGGCGCAGCGTGAGCACACCGCCGTCATACGCCTCCAGCACGCCGGCAAAATCACGCACGCCGTCGCGCGGGCGCGTAGTGCGCAGCATGACCGGGCAGCCGATGCTCTTTTCAAAATGCGCGTCTTTGGTCAGCGCGCGTTCGATGCCGGGCGACGAGACCTCCAGCATATAGCTGGTGCTGATCAGGTCCGCATCGTCGAGCGGCTTGGTAACGGCGCGCGTAAGCGCCACGCAGTCGTCAAGCGACACGCCGCCGGATTTGTCGATAAATATGCGCAGGTACCACTGCGACCCCTCTTTGACATACTGCACATCCCAGATGTCGAGCCCGAGCGACTGGGCAAAAGGCGCCGCCAGCTGTGCCACGCGGCTTGCAATGTTGCCGGCCATAAACTACCTCCAAAAAGTCCCCATAATAATTTGAGAGCGAGCCTTGCGGCTCACTCTCATCCTGAGAACATTGAATTACCATATACATAATAGCACAAC